>ERZ777003.1483-NODE-1483-length-34740-cov-5.354505_pt1 | contig 34740 bp, 39 predicted proteins | sample MGYA00374956_ERZ777003 | MGnify/ENA primary metagenome ERZ777003 (study PRJEB29302, sample SAMN06268252) | bioreactor metagenome | isolation source: Joint BioEnergy Institute, California, USA | place: USA:Joint BioEnergy Institute, California, USA | collected... | reverse complement strand
TCTTTCCCTACACGACGCTCTTCCGATCTAGCAGCATGTCGAGGTCGCCCCGGCGCCCTGCGCCGAAGCGGAAGTCGTCTCCCACCAAGAGCCACTGCACCTTGAGTCGCTTGATGAGCAGCTCTTCGATGAAAGTTTCAGCGGAAATGGCGGCGAATCGGGAGTTGAAGCGTTGCACGATGAGCTGGCGAACGCCGTTGGCGGCAAGATTCACGATCTTGTCGCGTAGCCCGGAAATGCGTGGGGGCGCCAGTTCGGGCTTGTTGTACGCGCGCGCGAAGTATTCGCGCGGATGCGGCTCGAAGGTGAGTACCGTGGGCGGCAGGCCCCGCAGCCGGGCCGCCGAGCACAGCCGGGTGAGCATGGCCTGATGCCCGACGTGGACACCGTCGAAATTGCCGATGGTCAGGGCGCAAGGTTCGCTCAGGCCGTTGGGAGGCACGCCTCGGAATAGATGCACGAGATGATCCGAATAGTTCACGGGGGGAGTTTACAATTTCATGCCCGATCTTGCCTGCATAATGGCAGGAGCATGCATTCATGCGTGCCCGGTCTTGACCGGGAGCGCCGTGTTTCGGTCCTACTCTCAACTACGTACACATCTTGTCGCCTTCAACTCTTGTTTCTGATCCGACGCGCGAGTGTCGCCTGGTCATCCTGATTTCCGGACGTGGCAGCAACATGCAGGCAATCGTCGAAGCCTGTCAGCGGGAAGGCTGGCCGGCTCGCATTGTAGCCGTGATTGCCAACCGGTCTGATGCCGCAGGGCTGGCCTGGGCGGCCGAGCGCGGCATCGAGACGGCGGTCGTCCCGCACCGCGAGTTCCCTTCGCGCGAAGCCTTCGACGCTGCGCTGGGCGATCTCATTGAAGGATACCGGCCCGATTACATCCTGTTGGCGGGGTTCATGCGCGTGCTGACGGACGGATTCGTCAACCGCTTCGCCGGGCGGGTACTGAATATCCATCCGTCGCTGTTGCCCTTGTTTCCGGGGTTGCATACCCATGCCCAGGCGCTGGAGGCTGGGGTGCAGGTACATGGTTGTACGGTGCACTTCGTCACACCGGTGCTCGATCACGGCCCCATCGTCGCCCAGGGCGTGGTGCCGGTGCACACGGGCGACACGCCCGACACCCTGGCCGACCGTGTGCTGCAGATTGAACACGTGGTGTATCCGGCGGTCGTGCAATGGCTGGCGCACGGTCAGGTGCGCCTCGACGGCGAGAAGGTCGTGGTTGAAGGCCGCACTACGCGCGTCTTCGGATTGCACGACGCCGAGGCCTGAATGTTGTCTGACGAGGGATACCGCTGCTCATGAACGATCGCAGGCAACCACGAGCTTCCGCAAAACCGGCACCGGACCGCGACCCGGGCTCGTCGCCACGTAATGCCCGTGCCGATCGCAACCCGGGTCGGCCGTCCGCCGGTGACCGCCAGGGCGTGCGTGCCCGCGCGGGGAAGGGTAGGGTACGTGCGGGCAGCCTGCAGGCTCGGCGTACGGAACAGGTAACGGCTCTACTGCGCGAGGTGCTTGCGTGGGAGGGTCCACTGGATGCCGTCGTCTCGCGCTGGTTCCGCATGCATCCGCAATTGGGAGCGCGCGACCGCACCGAAGTTGCCGAAGCCGTGTACAACGTGGTGCGGCATCTGCGCCGCTACCGTCATTTCGCTCAGAGCGGGTCGGGCGATATCGCGCGCCGCCTGGCGTTGCTGGGGTTGTTCAACACGCTGGGGCGGGCTTATCTGCAATCGGTACTGAGCGAGCGTGAGGCCAGCTGGATCGACCACGTACAGTCGCTGGATGCGGCGGTGTTGCCGCGCCCCGTGCGCTACAGCCTGCCCGACTGGCTCGACGAGGCTTTCGGACGGCTCGACAACCCGGAAGCCCTCATGGCCGCCATGCTCGAGCCGGCGTACCTGGATGTGCGCGTGAACCCGCTCAAGATAGAGCGGGACGCGCTGTTGCAGGAGCTGCGGGAGGACACACGGGCGCGTGGTCTGGATGGACGACTGCCCGCAGCGACCCCATGGTCGCCCTGGGGAATCCGCATTTTTGCGCGGCCTGATCTCAGCCGCTGGCCGCGCTTCCTGGATGGCAGCCTGGAGGTACAGGACGAAGGGAGCCAGTTGCTGGCGCTGCTGGTGGCGCCGCGGCGCGGCGAGCTGATCATTGATTTCTGTGCAGGCGCGGGTGGCAAGACCCTGCTGCTGGGCGGGCTGATGCGCTCGACGGGGCGCCTGTACGCCTTCGACGTATCGGCGCCGCGGCTCGATCGCCTCACGCCGCGCCTGGCACGCAGCGGGCTGTCGAATGTCGAGCCCGTACTGATCTCGAGCGAGAATGACGCCCGCGTAAAGCGGCTGCGCCAGAAGGCGCGCCGCGTGCTGGTCGATGCGCCCTGCAGCGGCACAGGCACGTTGCGCCGTAACCCCGACATCAAGTGGCGGCAATCGCCGCAGAACATTGCCGAGCTGTGTGAGCTGCAGGCCAGGATATTGGCCAGCGCGGCCCGATGCGTACAGCCTGGCGGACGTCTTGTTTATGCCACATGCAGCCTGCTTGAGCAGGAGAATGAAGCCCAGGTCGAGGCCTTTCTTGCCCGGCACCCCGATTTCGAACTGAAACCCGTGCCGGATGTGCTGGCAGGGCGTACGGCGCTGGAAATGCCGGGCCCGTTCCTGAAATTGCGGCCCGATGTACACGGAACCGACGGATTTTTTGCAGCAGTGTTTGACCGCAGAACCGATGCGGGTTAATTTGTAACCTGATCAAGGGCAAACTTTTTCAAAGTATCTGTATTTGGACGTTTCACTAAAGCACAGATCGTAGTACGCTTTCGGTAAGCGGCGTCCCTGCCGCGATTCAGGCTCGGAGTTACATGGAATCGGTTCTTTCCTTTCTGCTCAACGGTGTTACCCATGCATCGTGGTGGCAGATCGTGGTGTACACGCTTGTCGTTACCCACATCACGATTGCAGCGGTCACGCTGTTCCTTCATCGTAGTCAAACACACCGCGGACTCGATCTTCACCCGATCGTCGCGCATTCTTTCAGGTTCTGGTTGTGGCTCACCACTGGCATGGTGACCAAAGAATGGGTGGCCATCCACCGCAAGCATCACGCGCGCTGCGAGCGCGATGGCGATCCCCACTCACCGATGATCTTCGGCATCAACCGGGTGCTGTTCCGCGGCGCCGAACTCTATCGTCTCGAGGCGAAAAATCGCGAGACCATGGAGAAATTCGGCTACGGAACCCCTGACGACTGGCTCGAGCGCAATCTGTACTCGCGCCATACCACGCTGGGTGTGGGCATCATGCTCATCATCGACCTGACCCTCTTCGGCGTACTCGGCCTGACGGTCTGGGCCGTGCAGATGGCCTGGATCCCGTTCTGGGCGGCGGGCGTCGTCAACGGTCTCGGCCACTACATCGGTTACCGCAATTACAACTGTCCCGATACCAGCACGAACGTCTTCCCCATCGGCATCATCATCGGTGGTGAAGAGCTGCACAATAACCACCACGCGCATGGCACATCGGCGCGCTTTTCCACCAAGTGGTGGGAGTTCGACATCGGCTGGATGTACATCCGCATCCTGTCCGCGCTGGGTCTTGCCAAGGTACGTCGCGTCGCGCCGCGCCCGCAGCTGGCTCCGGGCAAGGGGGGGGTCGATCTCCAGACGCTCCAGGCCGTGCTCACGCACCGCTATGAGATCATGGCGCGCTATTCCGACATGCTCAAGCAGGCCTACCGCGAAGAGGTGCGTCGCCTGAAAGAGGCAGGTGGGGATACGATGAAGTCGTGGCGCCGCGTGAAGCGGAAGCTACACTTCGCAGGCGGCGACGAGAACCTGCTGCCGGAAGAGAAACGGGCTGATCTCAACCAGGTGTTGTCGCAAAGCGCGCCGCTGGCTACCTTGGTAGAGATGAAGAGGGAGCTTGCCCGTATCTGGGAAAGCTCCAGTGCTTCCAGCGAGAAGCTGCTGCAAGATCTCCAGGACTGGTGCCAGCGGGCACAGCAAAGTGGAATCAAGCGTCTGGAAGAGTTTTCCTTGCGCTTGCGCCAGTACGCTGCCTGATTTCTTCAACCGCGCGGGTGCCGTATCCGGAAGGTACGGTGCGCTGCGCGGCGGCACTGCAGCATCAGTTTCGACAGGTCTCGTGTAGGCCGCATTATTGAAGAAGCCGCCTCAGGGCGGCTTTTCTGCTTTGTGCACCACAACACCGGACGGAAGCCTGCACGGACGAGAGGGACTCTTCCTGAAATCATGGCCATGAAACACGAAGGAAGTAAGCGCAGGTTCGATCTCAACCTCCTGTGGGTGCTGGAAGCGCTTTACAAGGAGGGGAGCGCCACACGGGCCTCCGAGCGCTTGGGCGTGTCTCAGCCGAGTGTGAGCCAGGCGCTGGGTCGGCTCAGGGAAATGCTGGGTGACCCGCTGTTCGTGAAGCAGGCTGGCGGGCTGGTGAAAACACCGCGTGGAGAGGAGCTGGAGAAGCCGGTGGCTGCCATTTTCCAGATACTTTCCGACCAGATTCTTGCGTCGAGCGGTTTCGATCCCGAAGCGTCAACGCGTACTTTCGTATTCGTGATTGGTGAAATTGGCCAGCTGCTATATCTCGACAAGATTTTTTCCACCATTCGGGCCCAGGCGCCGCAGGTGAAGGTACGCGTGATCAGCTCGAATTCCTATGATGCAGAAAGCATGATGGAAGACACCGGCGCTGATCTGGCCATCGGCTACTACCCGTCGATGCGGCGCCCGGCTCATTACCAGCAGCGCCTGTATGAAAGCCGGCTGGTGTGCGTGGCGCGCCGGAATCACCCTCGAATTGCCGACAGGCTGACCCTTGAAACACTGTCGGACCTGGAGCATGTGGTGATTGGTGGCAGCAATGTTTACCTTGCGCTGTTCGAGCGGGAGGCGCGCAAGTACGGATTTTCTGCGCGGATGGGGCTGGAGATTCCCAGTCTGGCGGCCGCGCCAGTGGTACTGGCTGGCTCGGATCTGGTTGCCGTGGTGCCGGAGGCGCTGGGCCGTCATTTTGCTGCGCGTGGCGACATCATCACCCACGAACTGCCGATTCCGGTGCCACCGCTTGCCGTGAAGCAGTACTGGCACCGCCGTTACAAGGACGACCCGGCCAACCGGTGGCTGCGCAGGATTGTATTCGAGCTGTTGCACCGGGCATGAAGCGTCGCAGGCCGGGCTGGCGAATGTCGGCAGCGCGGGGTGGCTCGACGCCGACGAGGTCGTATGCCAACCGGTCGCGGCCGGGCAGTCGCATGGATGTATGGAATGCCCGGACGGGTGCGCGTCGCGGCGGCTGCTTCCGACAGCGCCCACCAATCAGGTGGTCGCCGCTACGATGCGTCAGATGGTTGCGTAGAGCCGGGTATCGGTCCGGTGCATCAATCGATGGCAATGCCCAGGTCGCGCAGGTACTTGCCCCATTGATCGTAGGCGGCGCGGTAGGCACGGGCGAAGTCGGCGGGGGTTTCGTAGATGTGCTCGAAACCCTGGATTTTCCAGACGTCCTGTACACGCTTCGAGCGCGTCGCGTTCTGGATAGCCGCGTTGATCTTCTCCACGATTCCCGGACTGATGCCTTTGGGCGCATAGAATCCGTTGAATGAACGGAGCTCGAACCCTTCTACGCCTTGCTCCTTCATCGTGGGGAGGTCCGGGATGAGCGGGCGCCGGGTGTCACCGGTGGACGCCAGCCGTTTGAGCTGCCCTTTCTCTACGAACGCGAGTGAGGTGGCTGGTGCGTCGAACATGAGCTGGACTCGTCCCGAAACCAGGTCGCGCATGGCATCAGCGCTCCCCTTGTATGGTACGTGCGACATGTCGAGGTCGAACATGTCGTTGAGTACGGCGCCGTAGATGTGTGCCAGCGTACCTACACCGTAAGATGCGTAGCTGAGCTTGCCGCGGTTCTGTTTGGCCCATTCGATGAAGCTCTTGAGGTCGTTGGCGGGAATGGAGCTGTGCACCAGTAGCACGCTGCCGCCCAGTGACGCCCGGGTGACCGGCACGACGTCGTTCAGCGGGTCGTATCCCAGGTTCTTCATCGTATGGGGCAGCTGGGTGAGCGGCCCGTCGATGGTGTAGAGCAGCGTGTGTCCGTCGGGTTCGGAGCTGATCAGGTTGCGGACCGCGATGGTGCCGCTGCCCCCAGGCATGTTCTCGACGATTACCGAGGTGCCGATTTCATTGCTGAGCGCGTCGGCGATGACCCTGGCCTGCGTGTCGGTAGGCCCGCCGGCGGCGTAACCGACCAGCACGCGCACCGGGCGGTTCTGCGGCCAGTCGGCGGCAAGCGTCGGCGTGACGGCAGTGGACAGGGCCAAAAGAACTCCTCCCATGATGTGTTGCAGTCTCATTGTTGTTGTCTCCGCTTGGTGTGGTGGCGTTGATTTTGTGTGGTGTGATTCCTGGTCGTCGTGACGATGGAAGTGCCGTGGTGGTGTCGGGTAGTCAGAGTGACGGACGGGGCCCGGCGATGGTGGCACGCACAAGGAAGCGATCCTTGCCCGGGTAGTCGAAGATGGCCTTGTGCAGGGTGGCGCGGTTGTCCCAGACCAGGATCTGGTTGTTGCTCCAGCGTACCCGGCAGGTAAATTCGTAGCGCGAGCAGTGGTCGTACAGGAAGTCGAGCAGTGCCTTGCTTTCGGCGTCGGTCATGCCGTTGATGCGCTGGATATAGACACGATTGAGGAAAAGGCAGCGTTTGCCCGAAAGGTGGTGCGTGATCACCAGCGGATGGATCACCTCGCGGTCGCCTTCTTCAACCTTCAGATCCTTGCGCACCGATGTGTGGTCGAACCGGCGGTTCTGCGCAAGGTACATCGAGCCGAAGATACGAGTTGCGCTGTGCACGGCTTGCAGCGACTCGACGATCTTCTTCATGGGCTCGGACAGGGCCTGGTAGGCGGCTTCCATGTCGAGGAAGGCGGTGTCGCCGCCCACGTCGGGCACCTGCAGCGAGCGCATGACGACGGCCGCGGGTGGTTCATCGAGGTAAGTGCTGTCCTCGTGCCACGATTCGCCGATGATGCGACCGGTGTCTTGTGCCTTGCGAAAGATCGGCTGCAGCTCAGGCTGCTCTTCATACGGACGCAGTTGCGGCACATGAATGACCTGCCCGAACCGCCGGGCGAACTCGAGATGCTGCTGATGGGTGATGTTCTGGTCGGGCAGCCAGATGACCTTGTACTTCACGAAGGCGTCATGAATGACGGCCCATTGTTCGTCGGTCAGCGGTTTGGACAGATCGACGTTGGTGATTTCCGCGCCCAGTACCCCAGTGGCCGGGCGGATGCGGATGCCGAGGGCTTCGGCGCTGTTCACGGTCGCCAGCATGTCTCCTCCTTGTATGTGCGAATCCGATGGAAGTGTGCGCGCGAAACCGCAATTACCCAATACCGGATCGCCTATTATCGTTATTAGAATATCTAATAACACAAAGCGGATTTGCTGGAAGAATTATGGTCCGGTGTATGGTGCAGGTTGTCCGGATCACGCCAATTGACGGTGCATTTTGGGGGGCGGCGCCTGTGCCGCACCCTTCACTCCGAGACAACGTGGCCCTGGCGCAACTGGATGACCCGGTCGGCGACGCTGTCGATGAAATACTGGTTCTGCTCGGAAACCAGCACTGCCAGTCCCTGGTGCTTCAGCTCGAGTACCATGCGTGCCATCTGTTCGACGATCACTGGCGCAACGCCTTCGGAAGGTTCATCCAGCAGAATGGCGCGCGGGTTGCCCATCAGCGTACGCGCGACCGCCAGCATCTGCTGTTCTCCGCCGCTCATGTATTGCGCGCGTCGGTGCGCCATGGTGGCCAGGTTCGGAAACAGCTCGAAGACTTTCTCCACGGTCCAGGGGGAAAGTTCGGTGCGGGGTGGCTGGCGGCCTGTTTCCAGGTTTTCCAGCACCGTCAGTTCGGTGAAGATCCGGCGTTCTTCCGGCACGTAACCCAGGCCCAGGCGCGCGATGCGATGGGGGGGCGAGCCAAGAATCTCGCGTCCGTCAAAACGGATCTGCCCTGTCACGCGGGGAATCAGCCCCATGATGGACTTGATGGTGGTGGACTTGCCCGATCCGTTGGGCCCTGCCAGCGCGAGTACTTCCCCCGCCGCCAGCGTAAACCCGACGTCGAACAGGATGTGGGCATCGCCATACCATGCGTTCAGGCCGGATACCGAGAGCAATGCGACAGTGCTGGAAGAGGAAGCGGGCGTATCAGACATGGTCGGGAAGGCGTAGTGCATCAGGACGAGGAAGGTGCCGGTGGTGGTGCGGAGGGTACCGGAGCACCACCCAGGTACACTTCGCGCACGAGCGGGTCCTGGTGGATGGCTTCCGGGCTGCCCGAGGCGATGATCCTTCCGCGCGCCATGACCACGACACGGTCGGCGTGGGTGAAGACGACATCGAGGCTGTGTTCGGTGAAGAGCACGGCAAGGTTGTGGCGGGTGACCAGCTCGCGGGTGAGGTTCATAATCTGGTGCCGTTCTGCCATGGCCATGCCTGCCGTGGGCTCATCCATCAGCAGCACCTTGGGCCGGCCACTCAGCGCCATTGCCAGCTCCAGCCGCTTGACGTCGCCGTAGGCCAGTACGCTGGCGACGCGATCGGCCTGTTCCTGCATGCCTACCTGCGCCAGCAGGCCAAGGGCTTCTTCACGATATTGTCCAGACAATTGTCGCCACCAGCGGTAGATGTGTCTCGCGTGGGCGGCGAGTGCGATCTGCACGTTCTCCAGCACGGTGAGGGACCCGAAAACCGCCGGAACCTGGAAGGTGCGGCCCACGCCCAAGTGGGCAATGGCGCGGGCGGGCATGCCAGAGATGCGTTGCCCGTCGAGCAGCACTTCGCCGCTGTCGGGACGAAGTTGGCCGTTGATGAGGTTGAAGCAGGTGGACTTGCCCGCGCCATTGGGGCCGATGAGCGCGAGCAGGGTGCCTGACGGCAGTTCGAAAGATACGTCGTCCACGGCCTGCACGCCGCCGAACGCTTTGCGAAGGTGACTGACCTGCAGCATCATGCTTTCCTCCGGATGAGGCCGGCGATGCCATGAGGCGCGACCATGACGAGCGCGAGAATGATGGCGCCTAGCAGGGCATGCCAGTATTCGGTGGCGCGTGCCACGCTATCGTGCAGCCAGGTAAACACGGACGCTCCCAGCACGGGGCCCAGCAATGACTGCACGCCGCCCAGCAGCACCATGACCAGGCCGTCAACCGATCGCTGGATGCTGAGCACTTCAGGTGAAATGCTGCCTTTCGAGAATGCGAACAGTGCGCCCGCGAGCCCTCCCAATGTGCCGGCAATGATGAATGTCAGCCATTGCACGCGGCCCACGTGCATGCCCAGCGCTTCCGCGCGCAGCGGTGCGTCGCGTGTGGCACGTAGCGCGACGCCGAAGGGTGCGAAAACGATGCGCCGAATGATGTACAGACCCAGCACGCACAGAGAAAGCGTGAGCAGGTAATACGCGGCGGGCTCGGACAGCCATGGTGCCGGCCAGAGTCCGATCAGCCCGTTGCTGCCGCCGGTAAAGCCTTCCCACTGATAGGCCAGTGCCCACGCCAGTTGCGCAAAGGCCAGTGTGAGCATGGCGAGGTATACGCCCGACAGGCGCACGCAGAACCAGCCGAAGAGTGCCGCGGCCAGCAGCGATACGAAGGGTCCCGCAAACAAGGCCAGCTCCATGGGAAGCTGCGCCTTCAGCAGGAGGATGGCGGCGCCATAGGCACCGAGCCCGAAATACGCGGCATGGCCGAAGCTGTCCATGCCGCCAGGGCCCATCATGAAATGCAGACTGGCGGCAAACAGCACGGCGATGAGTATTTCAGTGAGCAGAATGGTGACGTAGGGAGCGTCCTGGGTAAACCAGGGTACCAGGGCCAGCAGGACAACCCCGGCACACGCCAGCCAGCGCCGCCGTGGTGCAAGCGGCTGCATGGGCACGCGCGAGACCCCCGTGCGTGCTGGCGCGGGCGGCTGTCCGAGCAGGCCCCACGGGCGCCAGACCAGCACGACGGCCATGACCAGGAATTCGGCCACCAGTGTGAGGCGCGAGAGGGCAATCACATGACCGGCGACTTCGACCTGGCCGAGCGCAATCAGCAACGCCTTCACTTCGCTGATCAGCAGTGCGGCCAGAAAGGCACCGGGGATGGAACCCAGTCCGCCCACCACCGTGACTACGAACACGCTGCCGAGCACTTCGAGGTCGAGCGCCAGGGTTGCGGGCATGCGTGGGCTTTGCAGGGCACCACCGACACCCGCCAGGAAGCAGCCCAGGGCAAAGGCCGAAGTGAACAGCCATGCCTGGTTGACGCCGAGCGCGGAAAGCATCTCGCGATCCTGGGTGGCCGCGCGGATCAGGGTACCCCAGCGCGTACGCCGGAGTATCCACCACAGCACCAGCAGCACCGACGGGCCGACCGCGATGAGCACGAGGTCGTACTGGGGGATGCGCCTGCCCAGGATGCTGACGGCGCCGTCGAGCCCGGGGACACGCGGCGCGAAGAGATCCATGGGCCCCCAGTACCAGTAGACGGCGTCGCGGATGATGAGGACCAGGGCGAACGTGGCCAGCAGCTGGAAGAGCATGGGCGAGCCATAGGTTCGGCGCAGGATGCAGATCTCGACGATCGCTCCCAGCAGAGCGGTGGCCAGGCCAACACCGATGACGCTGACCCAGAAACTGGTGGCGGATGCCGGCAGCAGGGTAGCGGCCGTATACGCCAGATAGACCCCCAGCATGTAGAACGAGCCGTGCGCGAAGTTCACGACTCGAGTGACGCCAAAGATGAGCGACAGGCCGGCCGCAACCAGGAACAGCGCGCTCGCGTTGGCCAGCCCGTTGAGCAGCTGGACCAGAAGTCCGGCGAGTGTCATGTCAGTCAGTCGCCGGCCGCAGCTTGCGTACTACCTCGTCGGAGGGAGACAGGGCGTCTCCGTCGATGTATTCGAAATCGACCATCACGCCCTTGCCGTCGCGTACGGCAGATGTGCCCACATATACCCCCATGGTGGACTGGTGATCGATGGGCCGGAAATAGATGGGCCCAAACGGCGACTCGATTTCGACGCCACGGAATGCTTCGACCAGCTTTTCCGTGTCGAGGCTGCCGGCGCGTCGGATGGCTTCGGCAATGGCCTTGACCGAGGCATAGCCCACGACCGAACCGAGGCGGGGGTAGTCGTTGAATCGGGCGCGATAGGAGTCGACGAACTTGCGGTTGTAGGGGGTGTCGAGGGCATACCAGGGGTACCCGGTGATGATCCAGCCTTCAGGCGCTTCGGCACCGAGCGCATCCATGTATTCGGGTTCGCCAGTCAGCAGCGAGACGACGGCGCGCCCATCGAAGATGCCGCGGGTCGTCCCTTCACGCACGAAACGCGACAGGTCAGTGGCGAACAGGATGTTGAAGATCGCATCGGGGTTGGCGTCGGCGATGGCCTGTACCACATTGCCGGCATCAACCTTGCCGAGGGGAGCCGCAATTTCCGCCACGAACTCGATGTCGGGCTGCCGTTCACGCATCAGCTGCTTGAAGCTGTTCATGGCCGACTGGCCGTATTCGTAGTCGGGGTAGACGATGGCCCAGCGCTTCTTGTTCAGGGCGGCTGCACGCGGTACCAGGCCGGCCACCTGCATGTAGGTGGAAGGGCGCAGGCGGAATGTGTAACGGTTGCCTTGCTCCCACGTGATCTTGTCGGTCAGGGGCTCGGCGGCGAGGAACAGCATCTTGCGCTGGCGCGCATAGTCAGTAAGGGCAAGGCCCGTGTGCGACAGGAAGCCGCCAAAAATCAGGCTGACTTTCTCACGGGTTCGCAGCTCTTCCGCCATGCGGATGGAGTCGCCGGGGTTGCCGTTATCGTCGCGCGAGATGATTTCAAGCGGTTTGCCGAGCACACCGCCAGCGGCGTTGATCTCCTCGAGAGCCAGTTGCCACCCCTGGCGATAGGGTTCAAGAAAGGCAGGCTGCGCCTTGTAGCTGTTAATTTCGCCAATACGGATCGTCTCATCGCGTGTTGCGGCGACGGACGACGTCATGATCGTTGCAACGGCAGCGATGCCGGCAATCCATTTGGTAACCGGAGCGTATTTCACCCGGCGTTCTCCTTGGAAAAATATTATTATGCTCATTTTGAGCATAATTGGGTTGGACCACTCCCCGCGGGTAAGCCATTTATGCTAACTTTGAGCATAACTCAAGTCAATGTTTCTGTTCATCTGACGCTGCAACACCTCTGTCAGGTATCCGCTTGCGTCCCGCTTTCGTGCATGGAGGAGATCGTGTCATCCAGCGACGCGCTTCTGGTAGTCGACATCCAGAACGATTTTTGTCCCGGTGGCGCCTTGGCGGTACCGGGGGGAGATCAGATTATCCCGTTGGTAAATGCCCTGCAGGCGCGCTTTGAGCATGTCGTGCTGAGCCAGGACTGGCACCCCGGGGGGCATCAGTCGTTTGCCAGTTCGCACCCGGGCCGGCAGCCGTTCGAGATGATCGAAGTGCCGTATGGTCTGCAGGTGCTGTGGCCGGATCATTGCGTCCAGGGCACGCGGGGGGCTGAGTTCCATAGTGAGCTCGATACCACGCGGGCAAAGCTGATCGTGCGCAAGGGCATGTATCCGCACATCGATTCCTATTCGGCCTTTCGCGAGAACGATCGGCGCACGTCCACCGGCCTGGCCGGCTATCTGAAGGAGCTGAATATCCGCCGGCTGTTCCTCTGCGGCATAGCCACCGATTTCTGCGTGAAATGGAGTGCCCTTGACGCGCGTGCGACCGGGTTCGATGTAGTGGTCATCGAAGATGCGTGTCGTGGCATCAACGTGGACGGCTCGCTGGAAGCGGCGCGGAGTGAAATGCTTGAGGCAGGCGTGCGGCTGATACATGCGGACGATGTGTCGGCCTTTGCGTAGCAGGCTTTCGTGTTCGATTGGGCGCAGGCGGCGCGCATGGATGAGTTGCCGTTCATGCCATGTGGCATTGGAACCGGGCGTGTGGCCGTACCTGAGCAGGAGATATGCGCGAGAATGCGCAGGATGTGGCGTTGCGCCGACGAGGGAGAAGAGAGGGGAAGAAAAGAATCTGCGGCGGAGCAGGTGCGACACAGCAAGGGGCAGACCGCAAGATGCTCGCGGTTTGCCGCCTGTCTGCTGTGACGGGATTTACTTCAGCCGAGTTTCCTTGTACTCGACGTGCTTGCGTGCAACGGGGTCGTACTTCTTCATTACCAGTTTTTCAGGCGTGTTGCGCTTGTTCTTGGTCGTGGTGTAGAAGTGTCCCGTGCCCGCGCTGGACTCGAGCTTGATTTTTTCGCGAGTGCCTTTGGCCATGATGAGCTCCTGTTAGAAACGGCGCTGCTTAGATCCGCTCGCCGCGTGCACGCATTTCGGCAAGGACGGCGTCGATGCCTTTCTTGTCGATCGTACGCAGGGCGGCAGCACTGACGCGCAGGCGCACCCAGCGGTTTTCGCTTTCTACCCAGAAGCGACGCGATTGCAGGTTGGGCAGAAAACGGCGCTTGGTTTTGTTGTTGGCGTGGGAGACGTTGTAACCCACCTTCGGCTTCTTGCCGGTTACCTGGCATACACGCGCCATGACCAAACCTCTTTTCCGTAAATTGTCGACGCGGTTACTGCAGCACAGGCTGTGCAACCGCAGTTCAAATGCAAACTGTTGACGTTCCTTGCAGCGCGAAGAGCCCATGCCTTGACGCGGGCGCTGAAAGACGGGCGCTTGCCAGTTCGCGTATTGCCTGCAACCCGGCCCTGCCATAACCATGAATAATTTATGGTTCGCTGCCCATAAATTGTTAATGGTATTGGCGCTACCCGCTTGATGAAGCCTTGAAAGGCCCGTCGTGGCCTGTTGCAAGCACTGACCTGGCAATACGCCGTGATCTTGCAAGATGCGCTGGTATCAGTAAAGCTATAAATTCTAGCACGAGCGCAAAACCACCGCAACGCAAAATGCTGGGGCTGTGACGAGGTGCGGTCGCGGTGTGTCATGCAGCATCATAGCTTGCCCAGGCGCGCCAGCGACACGGTTTCCTTGCCGGCGACGATGATATGGTCAATGAGGCGGGTATCGACCAGGGCGAGTGCTTCACGTAGATGGCGGGTAAGCTCGAGGTCGGCACGGCTGGGTTCGGCCAGGCCCGACGGATGGTTGTGTGCGATGACCACGCTTGCCGCGTGATGGTGCAGTGCTGAACGGACGATTTCCCTGGGGTAGACAGCGGCCTGCGCCAGCGTGCCGCGACTGGTTTCCTCGGTGGTGATCAGGCGCAGCTGGTTGTCGAAGTACAGTGCGATACAGACTTCAACCTTCTGGTGCGCGAGTATCGAGGCACAGTAGGTTTCCACCAGTTCGGGGCGATTCAGCACGGGTCCTCTTGCAAGTTCTTCGGCCAGCGAACGGCGGGCCAGTTCCAGTGTGGCCACCAGCTGTGCAGCCTTGGCGGGGCCTATGCCCGGAGTGTTCGAGAGTTGGTCGTGATCGGTAGCCAGCAGGGGCCGCAGGCCCCCGAACTGATGCAGCAGCCTTTGCGCCAGTGCGACCACATTGCAGCCGCGTGTACCCGTACGCAACACGATGGCGAGCAATTCTGCATCGGTGAGGGCGGCCGGCCCATGGCGTAACAGGCGCTCGCGGGGCCGGCTGGGTGCGGGGAGATCGGAGAGTCGGGCCACGGAACTTCGGGAATTCACGGATACCTTCTAAAATGGCTGGTCGTCCCCCAATCTTGACACTGTTGTGAGCACACCTTTGGCTACTGCGCGAGAGAATACACAGTTCGACAATCCGCCCCGCATTGGGCCCAGCTCGTACGTCACGTTGCACTATCGCATCAGCGTGTTCGACGGCGCGGGCGAAGAACGTGTCGTGATAGATACCTTCTCCGCCCGGCCCGCCACGTTACAAATGGGTATCGGGCAGTGGGCTCCGGGGCTGGAGGCACCGCTCATCGGTCATGCCGAAGGCGAACGGTTCAGCTATGTGCTGGCCCCGGCGGAGGCCTACGGCGAACGCAACCCCGACCTCGTACGAACGCTCACCCGGGAAGCTTTCGAAGAGCATGCGGTACCGGGCCAATTGTTCGAGCCGGGCGATACCGTCGAGTTCGCAGCGCCCAATGGTGAACGATATGCGGGTATGCTCAAGGAGCTCGCGCCCGACCATGCGGTCCTCGATTTCAACCATCCGCTTGCAGGCAACACGGTGAAGGTCGAAGTTGCCATCCTCGGGGTTCTATGACTGCAGCCAGTACTCACGCGCGCAACGGTGCGCAAGACGCGTCCGCCACGAGACCGGCGGCGCTACCGTCCGCTGTGCAATCCATGCAGGGACGGCCGGAAGTCATCCTGGCGCATCCGCGCGGATTCTGTGCGGGCGTCGATCGCGCCATCGAGATTGTCGAGCGCGCGCTCGAGATCTACGGCGCCCCCATTTATGTGCGTCACGAGATCGTGCATAACCGCCATGTGGTGGGCGAACTGCGCGCAAAAGGGGCGATTTTCGTCGACCAGCTCGACAAGGTTCCCGAGGGAGCCATCGTCGTCTTCTCGGCCCACGGGGTTTCACAGGCCGTGCGCAAGGAGGCCGAGGCACGTGGGCTGAGGGTGTTCGACGCCACTTGCCCGCTGGTTACCAAGGTACATGTCGAGGTGGCCAAGATGAGGGCTGCCCGGCGCGAGATCGTGATGATCGGGCACCGTGGGCATCCGGAAGTCGAGGGTACGCTGGGTCAGGCCGAAGACGGCATCTATCTTGTCGAAACTGTCGATGATGTCAATCGCCTCGAGGTACGCGATCCCGACAACCTGGCGTACGTAACGCAAACCACGCTGTCGGTCGACGATGCTGCCGTCATCGTCGACGCGCTCAAGCGCCGTTTCCCCAGGATTCTCGAGCCGAAGAAGGCGGACATCTGCTATGCCACGCAGAACCGGCAGGATGCGGTGAAAGTCATGGCCGCCGATTGCGACCTGGTACTGGTCGTCGGTAGCGTCAACAGCTCCAATTCGAATCGTCTGCGCGAGGTGGCTGAACGCCGCGGGGTCAGGGCCTATCTCATCGACGGGCCCGAAGACATCCGTCCCGAGTGGCTTGCGGCGGCTACGCGGGTGGGCATCACCGCAGGTGCGTCGGCGCCGGAAGTGCTGGTGCAGCGCGTGGTGCAGCGTCTCAAAGACCTGGGTGCCGTCTCGGTGCGGTCGATGCCGGGCGAGCCCGAAGGCGTGGCGTTCCCGTTGCCCAAGGGGCTGACCCGGCGTGAAGACGGGATGGAGCGCAACCAGCCTGCGAGACAGGCATAGGCGGCCAGGGCGCGTTCACATAAAATCAAGTCGCATTTTGTATCAGCAGGCCGGCGTCGGGTTTCGATGTTTCAGGCTCGAGCTGCACCGGCCACGTCGCATCTGCCAGCGACATCGCTTCCGCTCCCATGCGCAGGCAACCTGGCGTGCAGTCGGATCTGGCGCACCCGTCGTCCGAAGCACAACATTGCCTACTCAGGAGTCTGTAGTGATCAGGAAGCATCTGTTCGCAGCAAGCATGTCACTGTCCATGCTGGTGTCCGGTGTTGTGCCGGGCGTACAAGCGGCCGCTGTCGCCGACAATTATCCGGCCCGGCCAGTCACCATCGTGGTGGGATTCGCGCCCGGAGGCGCGTCCGACATCCTTGCGCGCCTTCTGGCAACCGAAATCCAGAAAGACTGGGGACAGTCGGTAGTGGTCGAGAACCGCGCCGGTGCTTCGGGCATCATCGGTACACAGTATGTGGTGCGTTCGGCGCCCGATGGCCACACACTTCAGTTGCTTCCAGGCAACCACACGATCAACGGCGCGTTCCGCAACGATCTGGCGTACGACTCGGTGAAGGACATCACCCCCATTACGCTGGTGGCCACCGCGCCCAACATGCTGATCGTGCGGGCCGATTCGCCGTACAAGACGCTGGACGACTACCTTGCCGCGGCGAAGTCTGCTCCGGGTACCGTCAGTTATGCGACTTCGGGCATCGGCACCACGGTGCACCTGGCCGGCGAGCGGCTGGGCGGCCTGACGAACCTCGCGTTCAACCACATTCCGTACAAGGGTTCGGGTCAGTCGGTCACCGCGGTGCTCTCGGGCGAAGTCGATTCGGCGTGGGTTGCGCTCAATTCGGCGCTGGCATTCGTGAAAGACGGGCGGGTGCGCGTGCTTGGCGTGGCCGCGAAGGAAAGATCCAGTCTGCTGCCAGATGTTCCAACATTTGCCGAACTTGGCCTGGACGGCATGGAGAGTGACAACTGGCTGGCCGTATCTGGCCCGGCAGGCATTGATCCGTCCATCGTCGCGCGCATCCATGAGGAACTTCTCAGCATCCTCTCGCGGGAGGCGTTCCAGCAGAAGCTGACCGACCTCGGACTGGTTCCCGTGGGCATGGGGCCCGACGAGTTCGCCGACCTGCTGCGAAAGGAAATCGGTCAGTACAAGGCGATTGGTGAACGCGCCGCGATCAGGCTCGAATAGGCAGTCGTTCTCTCGCCTTGTGCGGCATGGGGTTGGCGGGGAAGGGGCAACACCCTATATCTGTCCCGCGGCGCGTCGGCCCGCGACGTAACCGAAGGTCAGTGCCGGCCCCAGCGTGATGCCTGCGGCCGGGTAGGTGCCCGACATGAGTGAGTTGGCATCGTTGCCAACCGCGTACAGCCCGGGAATGATCTGTCCTTCGACGTCGCGCACTTCGCAATGGGCGTTGATGTCCAGCCCCATGGTGGTGCCGATGTCTCCGGGAAAGATTTCGATGGCATACAGACGGCCGGTGATGGGCTTGAGGCATGGGTTGGGACGATGGTCCGGATCGCCAAGCACGCGCTGATACTCCGTCGAGCCCTTGCCGAACTCCGGATCCTCACCACGGCTCGCGTTTTCATTGAAGCGCGCGATGGTGGCTGCCAGCCCCTTGGCAGAAATGCCGGTTACCCGGCCCAGTTCTTCCACATTCGCCCCCGTCTTGAGATACCCGTTGAGCAGGTATGGCCCAATTCGCCCGGGCGTGCAGGGCACTGCTCCCAGACCATAGCGTCGTAGCGCGGCATGATCGCAGATCAGCCATGCCGACATGCGTCCTTCAGCGTCCAGCTTCCTGAGCATGTCCTGGACGAAGTCATGGTAGCTGGCCGCTTCGTTGGTGAACCGGCGGCCATCGTGACCGACGGCGATGACGCCCGGTTTGGCGCGGTCCATGAACAGGTGCGGGAATGGACGCACCGAGCCGTCGGGCTGGGGCAGGAGGGAAACCGGGGTCCAGCTGGCTGCGTTCGAATTGGATGTTACGAAGCGTGCGCCGATGGCCTCCGCCGCCCGCAGTCCGCCGCCGGTGGAGCTCTCCGGTGCCATGGAGTAGTGGGGCAGGCCCCGTTGTACGTGGGGCATGGTGCGTGCCCTGCGTTCCGGATCTTGCGGATAGCCACCGGTGGCGAGCACGATCCCCTGTCGGGCTACGACGCGTCGCGTACCGCCCGGCGTGGCCACCGAGGCGGCGCACACCCGTCCTTGCGCATCTTTCTCGAGGCCCAACAGTTCGTGGCGGATGTAGAGGGGAATGTCGAGGCTGAACGCTGTTTCCGCAAGGCGGCCGACGATGGCGGCACCGAGCTTCAGTCGGGTGTAACGGCCGTATCGGACGCGATCCCAGCCATAGGACAGCACGGTTTTCGCCGCCCAGGCGAATGAGTCGAACTGGCGCGTCATGCGCACGAAATGGTAGAGGTCCATGCGGCCGAGCTGCAGCCCGCCGAGGATGGTGAATTCGGGTATGGGTGGGCGCAGGCAGGCGAGTGCCTTGCCCAGTCGGCGTCCGTCATGCTCAAGGGCATCAAGGGTGCGGCCGCCGAGGGCAGCGCCTTCGAGATCGGGGTGGTAATCGGGGTACTGAGGCCGATGGGCCATTTTCAGGGCGGTCTTCTCGTGGAAGAAGCCGATGGCTTCCGGACCATGCGCCAGGAAACTGTCCACGAGTTCAGCGTTGAAGCGTGGCCCAGCCTCGCGCTGGAGGTAAGTGCGTGCAGCTGCGGGGTCGTCCTTCATGCCCGCGGCCAGCATCAGGGGGTTGGCGGGGCACCAGATTGCTCCACCCGACACCGCGGTTGAACCGCCAAACCATTTCGCTTTCTCGATGATGACGGGCCGCAGCCCGTGCAGCGCGGCAGTGACTGCAGTGGCCAGTCCGCCGGCGCCCGATCCCACCACCAGGAGGTCGCATTCGGCGGGAAGGGGCATATCCATGTTGAGGGCGTATTCGTGCGACATTCCGTGGCTCCGGTGGAACAATCTTCATTGCATGCGGTATCCGCCATTCACGTCGATGACCGCACCCGTTATGTATGAGGCATCGCGGCTCATGAGGAAGGCGACCGCTGCCGCCACTTCATCAGGCGAGCCTATGCGTTTGAGCGGGATGCTGTCGCTGACCAGTCCGTAGTTTTCCGGACGCAGCGACTGGTGCAGCATGGGTGCATCGATCAGGCCGGGGGCGACGGCATTGAAGGTGATGCCTAGGTGTGCAGCCTCGCGTGCAGCTGCCTTGATGAACCCCAGGATGGCCGCCTTGGACGAAATGTAGGCAGAGCTTGAGCGAAAACCTCCCAGCTGTGCGGCCACCGACGAGAAACCCACGAAACGGCCATGCGGGATGGAGCGCCGGTCGGCTTCTCGCAGGTACGCACGAGCCACCAGGAAGGTGCCGGTCAGGTTGACGCGGTGGGTCAGTTCCCAATCGTGCAGGCTGATGTCGACAATGCGGGGACGTTCGCCGCCCGGGGCGAACAGCAAGACGCCTGCGGCGGACACGACCTGATCGATCTGGTACAGGCTGAACGTGCGACTGACTGCTTCTTCGCTGGTGACGTCCAGGGCGATGGTCTGATGGCCTGCGCCGCTTGCTTGCAGCAATGCGCCGGCTGCCTTTTCCTCTGTGATGTCGGCCGCGAGGATCCTGAAACCGTCAGCCGCCAGCCGACGCACGACCGACTTGCCGATACCCCCGCCTGCTCCGGTTACCAGACAAAAGCCATCCATCATCGTAGAACCCCCTTCTTCGGTGGTTGCTGTGTTCATCCTCTGCGCATCGCGCCTCATCCTGCGCGCGCTTCACGGTATATTGCGAATCAGCTGCATGCGCTTTTGAATTGCGAATTGCAGAGCCTCATGTGACCCCCAACTGCAAGTACAGGAGACCCGCCGTGAAACTGTTTCATTCGCCCGCTTCGCCGTTCGTCCGCAAGGTCATGGTGGCCGCGTGGGAGCGCGGCATCCAGGACCAGATCGAACTGCTGCCTTCCGCGGCGGGTCCGGTGAAGCGCGACCAGAACATCGTTGCCGTGAACGCCTCCGGAAAGGTGCCATGCGCGATCCTGCCGGACGGGCAGCCGGTGTTCGACAGCCGTGTCATCACCCAGTACGTTGATTACCTTGCCGGTCCCGAGGGTACCCTGTACCCGACCGACCGCCGCTTCGAGATTCTTACGCTCGAAGCCCTGGCTGATTCGATTCTCGACGCCTGCCTGCTGTGCCGGTACGAGACGGTGCTGCGTCCCAAGGAGCTGTTCTGGGCTGACTGGTACAACGGCCAGATGGACAAGATCGACTCTGGTCTCGATGCCCTGGAAACGCGTTGGTTCGAGTCGCTTGTCAACGGCGGTTTCCACGCGGGCGCCATTGCCGCCGCGTGTGTGCTGGGTTACCTCGACTTCCGCTTTGCCGACAAGGACTGGCGTTCGGGGCACCCTCGGCTGGCAGACTGGTTCACCGAGGTATCGAAGCGTCAATCCATGCAAATGACTGTCCCCAAAGCTTGACGGCCTGACGGTCTGCCCTGGTTGCCGGGCACATGTGTCACCTCTTGTCATGTGTGCCCGCCAGGCGCTATACACCCAGGTAGGCACGTTGCACGGCGTCGTCGTCGAGCAGGCGTGCCGATGGGCCTTCCAGCACGAGCTCACCGTTTTCCAGAATGTAGGCATATGACGAAATGCTCAGTGCAAGCCGGGCATTCTGTTCGACCAGCAGCACGGTCATGCCGCGCTCCCGATTGAGCAAGCGGATCACCTCGAAGATCTGCTGCACTACCTTGGGTGCCAGACCCATCGACGGTTCGTCGAGCAGCATGAGCCTCGGTCGGGCCATCAGCGCGCGTGCCGTGGCCAGCATCTGCTGCTCGCCGCCCGACAGGGTTGCGGCCTTTTGCTGGTAACGCTCCTTCAGTATCGGAAACAGCTCCAGAACCTGCTCCATGTCGCGCGCGATGCCATGGCGGTCGCGCCGCTGGTAGGCGCCCATTTCAAGGTTCTCGCGCACTGACATGTCGCGGAATACCTCGCGGCCCTCGGGGATCTGTACCAGGCCACGGCGTACGATCTCGTCGGTATCGAGCGCGTTGATGCAATTGCCGTCGTACAGGATGCTGCCGCGGGCAAGCCGCACGATGCCGGAGATCACGTTCAAGGTCGTCGTCTTGCCCGCGCCGTTCGCGCCCAGCAGGGCAACGATATGGCCTTCCGGTACCTGCAGCGAAACATTCTCGAGCGCCGAGATGTTGCCGTAAGCGGCCGATACGTTTTCCAGTTTCAGCAGTGGCGCGCTCATGCGTCGTCCCCCTTGCCCAGGTAGGCTTCGATCACTCGCGGGTCATTGCGAACTTCGTCGGGGGTGCCTTCGGCAATGCGTTCGCCAAATGACATGACCGTGATGCGCTCCGATACGGCCATGACCAGTTGCATTACGTGTTCCACCAGCAGCACCGTGACGCCATCGCGGCTGGCGAGGTCGGTCAGGATGGCATCGAGTTTGGCGATTTCACGGTTGCGCAAACCCGCAGCCGGCTCGTCGAGCAGCAGAAGCCGTGGCTGAATGGCCAGCGCGCGTGCAAGCTCGAGCATCTTCTGGCGTCCGAAGTCGAGACCGCTTGCTACCTGGTGCCGAAAATCGGCCAGACCGACGCGTTCGAGCAGATGTTCGGCAAATTCCACGACTTCACGGTGGGGGCGCTGCAAGAGCGTCAGGCAACGCCTGGCGCTGCGCGCGTAGGTGCCGAGGATGACGTTCTCGAGCACCGAAAGCTCGTTGAACAGTTCGAGGTTCTGGAACGTGCGTGCGATGCCGAGCTCGGCGATTTGCGATGCCTTGCGCCGGGTAATGTCTTCGCCGGAGAAATGGATTGTGCCGGACGTGGGGTTGTAGAAACGCGAGATGCAGTTGAACGTGGTTGACTTGCCCGCGCCGTTTGGCCCGATCAGGGCGTGGATGGCGCCGCGGCGCACATCAAACGAGAGGTTCCTCACGGCGACCAGCCCGCCGAACTGCACCGTGAGATTTCTGACTGACAGCAGCACGTCCTGTGTCATGCCTGTTCGCTCCTCCTTGCGCCGACACCGACCGTATTGCCTTCTTCAACCGGCGCCTGGCCAGGTATGTCCGGGGCACGCGTTGCGCGCTTCAAACGCAGCGGGCGGCCATTGCCCAGCAAACCTTTTGGCATGAACATCATGAACAGGATGAGCACCAGACCGTAGATGACTTCCTGGAAAGAGAGTAGCTGGCGCAACAGCTCGGAAATCAGGCCGAATATGATTGCGCCGGTGATTGCTCCACGAACGGAACCGATGCCGCCCACGACTACCATGATCAGGACCAGGATCATGGCCTGAAAGCCCAGGCTCTCGGGGTGGATGAAGGATGAAAAGGTGGTGTACAGCGCGCCAGCCAGGCCCGCATAGGCCGCTGAGAACATGAACGCCACGCGTTTGACGAGGTTGACGTTGATGCCGACCGCCTGCGCGGCAACGTCACTCTCGCGTACGGCCCGGAATGACGAACCCAGGCGCGAGCGCGAGAGATGCACGGTGAATGCGAGCACCAGGGCGGTCATCACGACCACAAATGGGTACGCCTGAGCGTCGGTGGCCATGACGTGGCCAAAGAACCGGATGGGTGAGAGACGGTATCCGTTGGAACCGTTGGTGACCGATTCCCAGTTGAGGAATACCCATTGCATGGCCTCGCCAAATGCGAAGGTGGAGAGCGCGAGATAGATGTCGCGCATGCGTATGGCCAATGTACCCAACAGGAAGCCGAAGATGCCGCAGGTGAGTGTGGAGGCGGCCAGCAGCCACAGCGCGTTCAGGCCGAAGGCGTTATTGAGCAATCCGGACGTGTAGATGCCGATGCCGTAAAACGCTATGTGCGACAGGGCAAACTGGCCGGTCTCGCCCAGGACGATGTGCAGCCCGAGGGCAAGGACCACATACACCATGAGCAGGTTCACGATGTACAGCACGTAGCCGGTCGCAAGAAACGGCAGGATCAGCAGGACCAGACCGAGCAACGCAAGCAGCCAGGCGTCGGATTTCTTCATACTTTCTTGACTTGCAGCTTGCCACCGAGCAGGCCCTGGGGCCGCAGCAGCAGTACGATGAGGATGGCAAGGAACGGTGCCAGCACGATCGCATTGGTGGAAACGAACAGGCCAACCAGGTTCTCGGTGATGCCGATCAGGAAACCGCCCACGACCGCGCCGGGGATACTGGCGATGCCACCTACGATGGCTGCCGCAAAGGCAAGGATGGCGATGTGGCCGATGTCCGGGGTTATGAGAATCTTGGGCATGATAAGCAGCGCGGATATGGCCGACACCAGGCCGGCCAGGGCCCAGACAGCCATCCTGACACGCCGCAGGTTGACTCCCACCAGCTGGGCCGCGCGGGCGTTCATGCCCACCGCGCGCATGGCCTTGCCGATGCGCGTGTAGTTGAACATGACGTACAGCAGCGCCATGGTGGTGACCGCCACGCCGAAGATGACCAGGTCGAGGTAGGTGAGGAAGGCGTCTCCGATCATGACCACATCGGTGGAAATGGGAGAGGGCAGTGACCGCGGCGCGTCTCCGAGCCCCGTCTGGCGCACGGCGCCCTTGAGCACGTAGGCCAGCCCGAGTGTGGCAATGACCATGTGCACCGGCGTGCCGCGTGAGCTGATCACCTTTTCGAGCGCGACGCGTTCGAACAGCAGCGTCACGAGCGCAACGCCAAACAGGGTGACGATGATGGTGGCCCAGTACGGGGCATTCGCGACCAGCAGCATGAAGAGGGCGATGTACCCGCCCACCATGAAGATTTCCCCTTGGGCAAAGTTTGGCACATCGGTGGTCTTGAATACCGTGACGACGGCGATGGCGAGCAGCGCGTAGATGCTGCCCGAGACCAGGCCGGACAGTATCCCCTGCTGCAGGAACAGCCAGATATCGCTCCAACTCATGGTGAATCCGCTAGCGGCGGCCCGTCCGGGCGGGGCCGCCCTTCGACATTACGGCTTGTACTCCCAGATGCTCTTGTATGAGCCAGGGATGAGTTCCTGATTCTTGCCGTCGAACTTGATGTAAATGGCCGACTTGAGCGCGGCGTGATCGTTCGGCGTGAACTGGATCGGACCCGCCATGATGCCGGTTTCGAGCGTCATGTTCTCGAGCGCGTCGAGGAACTTTTCGCGGGTGAGGTCGGGGCCGGCGTCTTTCAGTGCCTGAACTACTGCCATGGCTGAAGACAGTCCGTACGGCATGTAACTTTGTGGATGCCCGGGTTTCGCCGCAAGCTCGGGGTAGTACTGTTGATACATTTCATAAACCCATGCCAGTGAGGGATCTGACGGCAGGGCCCTGAGGACGTCCTGGACGTAGAAGTTCTGGAGCGCTGCCGGGCCGCCCACGTTCTCGACCAGCTGGGTGAGATCGGCGGTACCGGTGACGGTGAGAATGATGGGCTTGTTGAAGCCGAGTTCGCGTGCCTTGCGGATGATGAGGGCAGCGGGGCGCGCATAGGTGGTAAGAACCAGCGCATCGGGATTTGCCGCCCGTATCTTGAGCATGGGGGCAGTGACGTCGCTGATGTTGGGGTTGATTGATTGCACAATAAGCTGCACGTCCCCGAGGTGATCGGCCTGGGCCCTGGCACCGGTAAGGTTCCAGGTGCCGTAGGCGTCGTCGTGGTTGATGTAGCCAATCTTTTTCGCCTTGAGGTGTTCGGCGGCGAACTGGACCGCGGATCCGCCCAGCGCGTGCTGTGAGATGGAGAACGCACCGTAGATGTAGCGCGAGGGAGGATACAGCGCCCCGTCACCCGAAGCGTTCAGCATCAGGTGCGGTACCCTGGATCGTTCGATGTACTCGCGCGCTGCCACCACGGCCGCCGAGCACGAGCCTCCGTTCAGGAGGAAGACGCGATCCTGCTCGACCAGCTTCTTGACCGCGGCCAGTAGATCGTTGGCATTGCAGCGCGTATCTTCGATGACGAGCTCAATCTTGCGCCCGTGGATGCCTCCTTCCTTGTTGACCTTGTCATACCACATCTTCGCCGCGTTCACGACGTCGAAGCCGTAAGCCATGCCCGGGCCGGAAAGGGGGGAGAACAGCCCGATCCTGATGGTGGTGTCGGTGACTCCAGGGTCGGATTGGGCCAGGGTGAGGGGTGCCCAACCCAGGCTGGCGACCATCGTGGCGAGTGCCAGTTTCCTGATGGAAATCATGCGTGCCTCCTCCGTGCTGTTTGTTCTCGATTCAGCTGGTGCTTGAGTATGTTGGGGTGTATTGCACTGGACGGTCGTGGTTCGCGTCGGACCGGCCGGGGCGGACCTGGCAGCAACCCGGCGCCCGTGGCGCTGATAGGGTTCATGTATACATGCATGGGCAAATCATGCACGACGGTTCGTATCGGCAGCACCGGAACGACGGCAGAATATTATGTATAGAAGCGAAACGTCTGAAGATTAGGGCAAACCCGGGCTCGTCAGGCATTGGAAGCACGCCCGGATGAATGTATACATGGACCATGGACACGCTATCGCAACTGGTTACGAAACGGCTACGCCACTGGATTCTGCAGGGCAAGCTCAAGCCGGGGGAGCGGCTGGAAGAGATACCGCTCGCCGAAAAACTGGGCGTCTCGCGCACGCCGGTGCGGGCAGCCCTTGCCACGCTGGGGAATGAGGGGCTACTGGAGCACCGGCCGAAACGCGGGTATACCGTGCGTGTCTACACGTTCGACGACATTCTGGGCGCGTACGAAGTGCGGTCGGTGCTGGAAGGGCTGGCGTGCCGCAAGGCCGCACAGCGCGGTCTCAGTGTGGAAACGCTCGCCCGCCTGCGCGCTTGCCTCGAGGCCGGAGACGCCATTCTCGCGTGCGGGCATCTGCGGCCCGAAGATCTTGGCCCGTACCGCGAGATCAATGTCGCCATCCACGAGTGCATCATCGAAGCCGCGGGCAATGCCTGGGTGATGCGCTTTGCGAACCAGGCGAAGACTACGCCGTTCGCATCGGACCGCATCATGCTCTGGGATGACTATGGCATCATCTGGCGCTCGCATGAGGACCATCATCGGATCGTCGAAGCGCTCGAGGCGCGCGATGCACAGCGCGCCGAAGCATTGATGCGCGAGCACGTGTACTACGCCGGGGTCCTGCTCATGCAGAACTACAAACGCCTTACCGAGGCGGCCGTGGAAAATGACGTCCTGCAAGAGTGATGTGTGCGGTGCCCAAAGAAGGCTGGGCCGCGGTCGGGCGCAGGCGACCTAACCAAAGGTGCGCAAAAGAGGGCATGGCAAGCGGGGTGCGGCTGGCACGCGAGAAAGTCATGCAAGAAACAAAAAACGCCAGCCCATAGGCTGGCGTTCTCGCGGAAATCTGGCTGGTGCCGGTGAAAGGATTTGAACCCTCGACCTTCGCATTACGAATGCGCTGCTCTACCAACTGAGCTACACCGGCAAAGACCGCCATTCTAGCAGAAAGATTTTCAAGATGCCAATACCCTGTGCGGGCGCGCTGCCCCATGTGCGGTGGGGCGCCACGCGGCCTCGAGGATTGCGCGCCGTTCGTGTCAGCGCATCGACGAGGTCGGGCACGGCCTTGGCCGTCAGCGGCGACCAGCCGGATCGTATAATTTCCCCGGATGTCCGTCATTCCTCCCTTTGCCAGGGGCGTCTGCCTGTCTGCTGACCGCCTGGTCGAGCGTGTCAGTTCCTCCGTTATCAAGAGGCCGCACATTGAAACCTTCCGACACTTCCCAGGTTCTGGATACGCCTGTTCATCACGATCTGCACGGTGCCTATGCCAGGGCCGTGACTCTGGACGACATTCGGCACAACCTGGCCGCGATACGCGACCGCATCGACCGCGCGTGTGCGCGTGTGGGGCGCGACCCCGCGAGCGTGCGACTGTTGCCTGTGAGCAAGACGGTCGACCTCGACCGCATCCGTCTGGCGTACGAGGCGGGCTGCCGCTTCCTCGGAGAGAACAAGGTGCAGGAGGCCATGCGCAAGTGGGAGGAATTGCAGGACCTGCCCGACCTGAAGTGGAGCATCATTGGCCACCTGCAGACAAACAAGGCCAAGTATGTCGCCCGTTTTGCTGCCGAGTTCCAGGCGCTGGATCGGCTGAGCGTGGCCGAAGTGCTCGACCGACGGCTGCAGCAGGAGGGGCGCCAGCTCGACGTACTGATTCAGGTGAACACGTCGGGTGAGCCCAGCAAGTACGGTCTGGCGCCGGACGATGTGGCGGGTTTCATCCGGCAACTGCCTGCATTTTCGGCATTGCGGGTACGCGGGCTCATGACGCTGGCTGCGTTTTCCGCGGATTCCGACCGCGTGCGCTCGTGCTTCGTGCAGTTGCGGAACCTGCGCGATCGCCTCCAGCAGGAGGCGCCTGATGGCATGGTACTGCACGAACTGTCCATGGGAATGTCGGGCGACTTCGAAATCGCCGTCGAGGAAGGAGCTACCATCGTACGCATCGGACAGGCGATCTTCGGAGCGCGTGCCCTGCCCGACAGCCACTACTGGCCTCAGGAGCCGGGCGCCAGATGAGCACGCCAGACAACGCTGCATGGCCCGCGCGATCTGATCTGCGGCCACTGCCGATCACGGTGGTGGCGGTACAGTCGCAGGTGGTTTATGGCCGGGTGGGGAACAATGTTGCATTGCCGGCCTTGCGTGAGCACGGCCTTGAGGTGGCGGCGGTACCCACCGTCGTGCTCAGCAACACCCCACATTACATCACCTGCCATGGCGGGCCCATTCCCACCGACTGGTTCAAGGGTTACCTCGATGATCTGCGTGCGCGCGGTGCGCTCGAGTCAGTGCGCGTAGTGCTTGCCGGGTTCATGGGCGGGCCCGAGCAAGCTGCGGTGCTGGCCGAATGGCTCCGTCTGATCGAGTCGGAAGGCACGCGTGCGCTGTTCATTGTCGATCCGGTCATCGGCGACCACGATCATGGCGTGTATGTCGACCCGCGCATGGTCGAGGCGTACCGTACCGAGATCCTGCCGCTTGCACATGGCATCACGCCGAACGGGTTCGAGCTCGAACGGCTCACCGGTATGCCGGTGCGTACGCTGGAAGAGGTGGAAGCTGCGGCGCGCAGCCTGTTGTCTGACCGGCTCAAATGGATTACGGTCACGAGTGCTGCACCGGAAACCTGGCCTGAAGGGCAGATGCGGGTTCTCGTGGTCACTGCGGATGGGGCAGAACTGATCGAGCATCGGCGCCTGGATACCACACCGAAAGGCACGGGAGATCTGTTCAGCGCCGAGCTTGTTGCGCGGTGGCTGAACGGGGCATCGGTGGTGGATGCCGTGCGTGCCGCCTGCGAGCGCGTTGTCGCAGCGCTCGAGTTCACTGCGCGTGCCCAGTGCGCGGAACTGCTCTTGCCCGGGGTGCAGGCTTCGTGACGCGTGGCGACACGCAGGTGTGGCGCCTGCTTCGTGTGCAGAGGAGGTCTGCGAGCCATGCAAACATATGCCAACATATTCGACCAGCTGCCCGAGCAGCGCGACAAGGAGTCGTTCACCGATCTGTTGCGCGAACCGGGTTTGCTCATCGAGCGCATCGTCTCGTACGGGCAGGCCAGCCCGCCCGATTTCTGGTATGACCAGTTCTGGGACGAATGGGTCGTGGTGCTGCGCGGATACGCCCTGATGGAGTTTCAGAATCCTGACGGCACGCGCGTGTTGCAGCCAGGCGATCACTGCTGGCTGCCGGCAGGGCTGAAACATCGTATCGTGCGCACCGACGCAGGCGGACCCACGATCTGGCTGGCGGTGCATCGCGGCAGGGGAGTCGATCTGTCACCGTCCGACACCGGGTCGGACGCCAGGGGGGCGCAAGGCGTCGTCGAGATCTGACGCTGCACGCTGCTGGCGTGCTTTCCATCGGCGTGGCACCTGCCCGCGCACATTGCGGACAGCGGGGGGTTCGTGCATGCACGAAGGCCCCTTTTTTTGTGCCTCGGCACAATGCTTTCGACAACAGGGGTGACGGCGCGCGCGGGTTCAAGTCGCCCGTGACGCGGCGCGCAAGAGGGCGTGGAGACGATGAAAGGCAAGGCTTCTGTGCAGGCAATGCTGCTTGCATTGATTGTCGCATTCGGCCTGAGTCAGGCCTTCCGGACCATCGCGGGCGTCATGGCGCCCGCCTTGCAGGTGGATCTTGAACTCACCGCGAGCCAGCTGGGCTGGTTCGCTGCGATGTTTCACCTGGTCTTTGCCGCTTCCCAGGTATTCGTCGGGGCGGCGATCGACGCGTACGGGGCACGCAGGGTGATGCTCGCGATATTCCCGTGTGCGGTAGTCGGAGCTGCGGTGTCGGCGTGGGCACCGGGATACGGCTTGTTGCTGCTGGGGCAGGCGCTGATCGGAATCGGATGTGCTCCCGCCTTTCTGGCCTGCACGGTCGTCATTGCACACAGTTTCGCAGCTGAACGCTTTGCCGCGCTTTCGGGGATCACGCTCGGGCTGGGCAGCCTGGGCATGCTGCTGACGGCATCGCCCCTGGCCTGGCTGATCGAAATCAGCTCGTGGCGTGCCGCGTTCCAGGTGCTCGGGGGGGCCTCGATCGTGGCCTGGATGGCCGTGTGGCTGGTGGTGCGCGTGGATACGCGCCACGACGGCCGCGAAGCTTCGTTGGGTACGGTACTGATGGGCTTCGTCCGGCTGTTCGCCGTGCCTCATACGTGGGGAATCATCCTGCTTGCGCTGGTGGTGTATGCATCGATCATGGCGTTGCGCGGACTGTGGCTCGGACCGTTGCTGGTGGAGCGGTATGGAATGTCACTGGTGCATAGTGGAGATGTGGCGCTCGTCATGTCGGCATGCATGATCGTCAGCGCACCCATTGTCGGGCGCCTTGACCCTGGCGATCGTTGGCGGCGCCCGGCGCTGGTCGCGGGCACCGTCGTGCTGGCCGCCTTGTTCGCAGTGCTGGCATTGCCGGTTGCTGCAGGCGTTGCGATGGCGCTGGCCTGGGTGGTAGGGGTGATGTCGAGCTACACGATCTGGCAGTACGCCGATGTGCGGGCGGCCTATCCGCCCGCGGTGCTGGGGCGCGCCATCGGACTGTTCACGATGGCGATGTTCATGGGCGTGGCCATCATGCAGGCACTGACCGGCTGGGTTGCGGACCAGGCGGTGCAATACGGTGTGGAACCTTACAGTGCCGTGTTCTGGCTGATCGCGATCCTGCTGGTTGCAGGTGCGATCGCCTTTCTGACGTTGCCTCAACCACGCGAGCGTGCCTCGCAATCGGCCTGAGCGAGCGGCCCCGGGGTGCCGGAGCCGACGAGATCTTTCGGCGGAATCGCCTGGTAGCCGCTGCGGATGAACGGCAGGTGATTACTCGGTCGCAGGGGTGGGGGCGTACCCTGCATCCGTGATGGCCTGGGCGACGGCTGCCGGGTCGAGACCCGTCGTCACGGTGACGAGTTTGGTCTCGAGATCGGCCTGCACCTGTGCGCCAGGGTCAAGCTCCTTCACGGCGTTCGTGATGGCGTTGACACAGTGGTTGCAGCTCATGTCGGGCACGGTGAACTTCATGATGAATCCTTGTTGCGGCATGTTTAGGGTTCTGCGTCGGGCCTGGCATCGGCTTCCTCCTCGTCGTCCGGATCCAGGTCGTAGGGCCATGAGGCGGCCGGGCGGGGTGGAGTAAAGCTTCCGGAGGTTGGCGTCTGTGCGTCGAGCCGCTCCTGGTTCCAGACCGTTTGCCAGAAGTACAGCCGCCGCTGCGCCCCGAGTCGTGCGTACATCTGTAAGCGCAGTTTGTGCAGCATGTCTTGCTCCTTCCAGGATGCAGGCGCCGACGGGGGCGCCGGTCGAGCCGGACCTGACGCATGCCAACGCGCAGGCTCATGCGGCAAGTCTATACCATCACGGCGGGCGCAGGCGCACAGTGGTGGCCGGTCGGACGGCTCAACTCACAACGGTAGTCGACAGGAGTGCGCATGCTCCGTACTCCTGGTCATGTCGTGGCGAGTCCGGCTTGATGAAACGCCGGATAGCCCGGAGCGCACCGTCGTGATAACGTAAACCCCGAAGCCGTACGGCGGGCGCGTGCAACCTGGCACCAGGCGGGAGGAGACACATGCAGCAGCAGTCGAAGCGTCGGTTGATCTACAGCGGTTCGCCCTGGGAGGAACTGGCCGGGTACGCACGGGCCGTTGTCGACGAGGACTGGATATTCGTTTCGGGCACGTTGGGCCAGAACTTCGAGACGCTCGAGTTTCCCGAATCTGCCGAAGCACAGACCGAACTCGCGCTCGACCATATCGAACTGGCCTTGGCGCAGGTACCAGCCAGTTTGCACGATGTCGTTCGCATGCGCGTTTACGTTGCCAGCCGCGCTGATGTGCCTGCGGTCAGCGCAGTCATCAAGCGCCGGCTGGGCGATACACGGCCAGCCAATACTACGGTTTGCAGCCAGCTGACCATCGAGCAGGCACGGGTCGAGATCGAGGTTACGGCCCGTCTGCGCCGCGGCCAGCCACAATGACTGCTCAATGCAAGTACATACAGGATCGCTGATTCATGAGCCATCCGTTTGCCTCATACCGGAAGCTGTTTCCCATACTTGAAAGCGCCGTGCAGCTCTCGAGCTGTTCGCAGAGCGCCCTGAGCCTGCCGGTGCGAAACGCCGCGCTTGATTACCTGAAGAGTTGGGAAACTCGAGGAGCCGACTGGGGATACTGGATGGAGCGTGTGGAGGCGGCGCGCGCCGGGTTCGCACGGCTGATTAATGCCACCCCGGGCGACGTCGCCCTGCTCAGCTGCGTGTCGGATGCGGCGTCGGCCGTGGCATCGGCCTTGCAGTTTTCACCAGGGCGCAACCGCATCATCACCACGACGCTCGACTTTCCGTCGGTGTGTCACGTGTGGTTGGCGCAAGAACGCAGGGGGGCGCAGGTCAAATTTGTCAACGCAATTCCCGGCAACACCGAGGCGGGCCAGCTGGTCGCCTTACACGTCGATGGGCAGACGGCACTGGTTTCGGTGTCGCACGCGTGCTTTTACGATGGCCAGCTGACCGACATCACGGTCACTGGAGATGCCGCGCGGCGGGTCGGGGCTCTACAGTTCGTGGATGCGTATCAGTCGGCCGGTGCCATCGACATTGATGTGCAGGTCCAGCGGGTCGACCTGCTGGCAACCGGGATGCAGAAGTACCTGCTTGGTACTCCGGGCGTGACCTTCCTGTACGTCGCTCCTGCACTGGCCGCGCGTCTGGAACCTACTGTCACCGGATGGTTTGGCCGGACGGAGCCGTTTGCCTTCGATCCGCGCAAACTGGATTTCGCGGCGGGGGCACAGCGCTTCAATACCGGTACGCCACCCATGCTGGCTGCCAGCATGGCCGAGGCCGCCCTTGGCTTGCTGAACGAAATCGGGGTGCAACCCATCGAGGCATGGCTGCGCCGGTTGTCGGAGGTGGCGTTGGAAGAAGCGGGGCGGCTGGGGCTCACTGTGGTCAGCCCGACCGATGTCGATGCCAAGGGACCCACCACGGCAATCCGTGTGCGCGATGCGGGTGCGGTCGAGCGGAGCATGGCCCGCGAGGGGTTTGTAGTGTCGGCGCGCAACGACGTGATTCGCGTCGCACCGCATTTCTACAACACGGAAGATGACGTGGTGCGTGCGCTGCGTACGCTGGCGCGCCTGATGCACACATGAGGCCAGCCGTGATACCCGTCGTTTACGCGTCGTTGTCGCATTGTGCGTCGGTACTGTGTCCGGTACCGGCCGAGGTCGCCTACGCCTTCCTGCTCGATGGGCGCCAGCTGGGTACCTGGGCGTTGGGCTCGTTCGATACGCAACCCATCGGCGACGGTATCTTCCGTGGGCGGTCTCTGTTCGACGATACGTTCACTTTGGTGCGTCCGGTGGGCGACCCTACCAGCCTGCGGGTGGATTACTACGTGGGCAGCCGACCCGATCAGCTGGTTTCACGGATTGCCGCGGTGGTGGTGCGGGGCGTCGATATCGGCCAGCCAGTTGAAGTCTGTCAGGTCAATCTGCTGGCCTGGCGTCACGCCGGCATGGATGACGAGCGTTGGTTGCGTCTGGTTCGTGCGCATGAGGTCGAGGTGCTCCTGATCCAGGCGCGGCTCAAATTGCAGCAGGGGACGTGAAGAGGCAACCACAGGGGAGACATCATGAAATCGCGACGTACGGCATTAAAGGGGATGATGGCCGCAGCGGTGCTGGCGTTGGCCGGAGCAGGGATGCCCGGTGGCGTAGGTGCGGGGGAGACTGCTGGACCGTTGCGCATCCTGGTGGGTTTTCCGCCAGGGGGTGCAACCGACGTGGTCGCCCGCATCATCGCCGAACAGCTCAAGAATGAACTCAACCGTCCCGTGCTTGTGGAAAACCGTCCGGGGGCCGGCGGGCAGATCGCAACTCAGGCACTGAAGAATGCAGCGCCCGACGGCTCCACGGTCATGCTGACCATCGATCACAGCCAGATCATCGTGCCGTTGACCATCGCGGCCGCGGGCTACGACCCGGTGGAGGATTTCACCCCCATCGGTGGCGTGGCGCAGTATTACAACGCACTGGGGGTGAATTCGGCCCTCAGAGTGAACAACATGGAAGACCTGAAAGAGTGGCTGGCGGTAAATCCGGACAAGGCGCACATCGGAGTGCCGGCGTACGGCAGCGTGCCCCAGTTCGCGGTCCACATCATTGGAGAAACATTTGGCCTGCCGGTCAGTTCGGTGCCGTACAAAGGGGGCGCGCCCCTTATCCAAGATCTGATTGGCGGGCATGTCGCGGGGGCAGTGGCCTCCATGACCGAGCTCATCGAACATCAGAAAGCTGGCAGGGTGGTAATCCTGGCGACGTCGGGGCAGGAGCGCAACAAGACCAGACCTGATGTTCCCACCTTTGCCCAGGTGGGCGTCGCGGGGCTCGAGCGCAATCCCTGGCTGGCCTTCTTCGGCCCCAAAGGGCTCTCACCTGAGTTTGTGACGCAGTTCAACGAAGCCCTGCACAGGGTGCTGGCCCAGCCTGCCGTTCGCAATCGACTTGAGGAAATGGGCAACGAAGTGACCCCGACCTCCCCCGAGGAGTTGCGGGCCTGGGTGGTGGATGGAACGAAACACTGGGCGGACGTGATCAAGCGGGCGGGATTCGTGCCACAGTAGAAAAACGAGTGGTGATTGGACCGTTGCCGCAGATACGGCAACACCGGAGCGTGCGGGCGCCTGGAGCAAAATAGGGATAGAATTGATCGCGAGGTTGTTGTGTTGAAGTCGGCCTCGTGGTGATTCAGCTACATGCGGCATTGCATTTGACACCCTCAAAAAACTTCTGCTATAGTCTCGTTTCTCTGCACGACGCGCGAG
>ERZ777003.1480-NODE-1480-length-34826-cov-48.912945_pt1 | contig 34826 bp, 30 predicted proteins | sample MGYA00374956_ERZ777003 | MGnify/ENA primary metagenome ERZ777003 (study PRJEB29302, sample SAMN06268252) | bioreactor metagenome | isolation source: Joint BioEnergy Institute, California, USA | place: USA:Joint BioEnergy Institute, California, USA | collected... | reverse complement strand
CTGGGTGCCGCGCAGGATGATCAGCAGCGCGATGGTCTCACCGAGTGCGCGGCCCAGGCCCAGCATGGCGCCGCTGATGTAACCGGACATGCCGAACGGCAGCACGGTGGTGCGCACCACCTCCCACCGGGTGGCGCCCAGCGCCAGCGCCGCCTCGATCTGGCCGCGCGGCGTCTGCGCGAACACCTCCCGGGTCACCGCGGTGATGATCGGCAGGATCATCACCGCCAGCACGATGCCCGCCGTGAAGATCGTGCCGCCGCCGGCCACCGACGCCGAACCGGTCTTGAACAGAAACAGCCAGCCCAGGTTCTGGTTGAGCCACAGCGCAATCGGTTTGAGCACCGGCGCCAGCACGTACAGGCCCCAGACGCCGTAGATGATCGACGGCACCGCGGCCAGCAGATCGACCGTATAGCCCAGCGGGCCGGCGACGCGCCGGGGCGCGTACTGGGTGAGGTAGATCGCGATGCCCAGCGCGATCGGCATCGCCAGGATCAGCGCGAACACCGAGACGAACACGGTGACCTGAAGCAGGTCCAGGATGCCGAAGTGCATCGCCGACGTGTCGGTGGTCACCCAGTTGCCGCGGTAGAGGAAGAAGTTCTCCTCGTTGCGCATCAGCGCCGGGATGGCCCGCCACAGCAGGAACACACCGATCGCGACGATCAACGCGACGATGACGACGCCCGAGCCCTCCGCCAGGCCGCGGAAGACGCGGTCCCCGAGCCGTTCCTTGGCGTGGCGCGACGGGTCGGTGGAGATCGGCGTCGGCTCCGGGAAGGGTGCAGCGAGCGCTTCACCCGATCCCGAATCGGACGGATTAGGGATTGTCACTTCGAGCCTATCGGTCATCGGTCCCAGCTACCTATCCTCACCGTATCGGGGCAGGTGCGCCACGAAACTAGGCGATCGCGTCGATCGAGGTGAGCAGGCGCTCCTTGAAGCGCTCCGGCAGCGGGACGTAACCGGCGGGCGACAGGTTCTGCTGACCCTCGTTGGCCGCCACGGTCAAAAACGACTTGACCGCGGCCGCGGTCTGCGGGTCGTAGCCCTTCGAGCACACGATCTCGTAGGTCGCCAGCACCAGCGGGTAGGCGCCTGGCTCCCGGGTGGCGTAGAGCGAGGCGAGGTCGAGCACCAGGTCGTTGCCCTCTGCGGCGAACGTCGCGGCGTCGATCGCCTTGCTGGCGGACTCGTCGGTCAGCTCGACCGGGCCGGCACCGCTGTCGATCCGGGCGAAGGGCACCCCGGCCTGCTCGGCGAAGCCCTTCTCCACGTAGCCGATCGCGCCCTCGGTGGACTGCACGGCCTGCACGACGCCCGCGGACTTCTGGGCGCCCTCGCCCGCGCCGCCCTGGAACTCGCTGCCGTCGCCCTTGGTCCAGCTCTGCGGCGCGGCGGCGGCCAGGTACTTCTGGAAGTTGTCGGTGGTGCCCGAGGAGTCGGAGCGGTAGATCGGGGTGATGCCGAGGTCCGGCAGGTCGGCGTCCGGGTTGAGCGCGGTCAGCGCCGGGTCGTTCCACCGGGTGATCCCGCCGGAGAAGATCCCGGCCAGCACGTCGGCGTTGACGGTCAGGGTGTCGACCCCGGGCAGGTTGTAGGCGAGCGCGACCGGGCCGAACACCAGCGGCAGGTTCCAGGCCGGGTTGCCGTCGCAGCGTTCGGCGGCCTGGGCCACCTGATCACCCTTGAGCGGGGAATCCGAGCCGGCCAGGTCGACCTGGCCGGCGATGAACTGCTCGCGGCCCGCGCCCGAGCCGGTGGGGTTGTAGGCGAGGTTCTTGCCGGGGCACAGCTTGCCCCAGACCTTGTTGAACTCGGCGATCGCGTTCTGCTGGGCGGTCGAGCCCTCGGCGGTGATCGAGTTCTTCCCGCCGCACTCGGCCGACGACGGGGTGTCCGACCCCGACGCCCCGGCGGGGGTGTTGTCGTCGCTGCCGCACGCGGCCAGGGTCAGCGCCGCGGCCGCGGTGAGGGAGATGCCGAGCGTCCTACCGAAGTTGAGCTTCACAGATCCCGAACGTATGCGGCCCCGGTGCACGAACAGGTGATGGCGGGTGAACGGCCGGTGAACAGGTCTAAGCGGACGGGTGCGGCGCGCGGTAGGCGACGTCGCTGGCGTAGACGTCGAAGCCGAGGTTGCGGTAGGTCTTCACCGCCGCGGTGTTGTCGGCCTCGACGTAGAGCATCACGGTCGGGTCCGCGCTGGCCGCCAGGCGCTGGGCGAGGTGGTGCAGGCCGATGAGGGTGAGCACGTAGCCCAGGCCGCGGCCCTGGGCGGCCGGGTCCACCCCGACGACGTACACCTCGCCGGTGTCGGCGTCGTGCACCTTGGTCCAGTGGAACCCCAGCAGCCGGCCGGTGGCGGTGTCGCGGGCCAGGAACAGCCCGGCCGGGTCGAACCACGCCTCGCCGCGGCGCTCCTGCAGGTCGGCCACGGTCCAGCCGCCCTGTTCGGGGTGCCAGTCGAAGGCGGCGTTGTTGACCCGCAGCAGTTCCGCGTCGTCGGCGGGCCCGGCGTAGGTGTCGATGCGCACCCCGTCGGGGATCCGCACCGGCGGCAGGTCGGTCAGCGGCCGACGCATCTGCAGCAGCTCGCGCACCACCGTCAGCCCGAGCGCGGCCGCGGTGGCGCGGGCCGGCTCGAGGTTGCCGTGCGCCCAGATCCGCGCGCCCGCACCGCCGGCGGCCAGCCCGGTGCGGATGAGCGCCGACCCGATGCCGCGGCGGCGGAAGTCGGGGTGCACGACGGCCTCGGCCATGGCGGGGGCGCCGTCGCGGGCCGGGGCCAGGTTCAGGTAGCCGACGATGCGGCCGTCGACGCCGGCCACCAGGTGCCGGGTGCGGTCGGCGCGCAGCTCGCGCAGCACCTGCTCGCCCACCGGGGCGATGCCGTCGTGGTCGGTGGCCGCGCCGATGAGCGCGCGCACGTCGTCCTGTTCGGCGGCGTCGAGCCGCTCATGCCAGAGAGGAGTCACTGGGTCTGCAACGGATCCAGGGAGTCGGGAACGCTGTCGGGGGCCTCAGGGTAGTCGGCGTCGTCGGGGAACTCGGTGGCGGTCTCCCCCGACGGGGTACGGGTGCGGGCGGGCCGGACCGCCTTGTAACCGACGTTGCGGACGGTGCCGATCAGCGACTCGTACTCCGGGCCGAGCTTGGCGCGCAGCCGCCGCACGTGCACGTCGACGGTCCGGGTGCCGCCGAAGAAGTCGTAGCCCCACACCTCCTGCAGCAGCTGGGCCCGGGTGAACACCCGGCCGGCGTGCTGGGCGAGGTACTTGAGCAGCTCGAATTCCTTGTAGGTCAGGTCCAGCGGCTTGCCGCGCAGCCGGGCGGTGTAGGTGGCCTCGTCGATGACGAGCTCGCCGAGGGTGATCTTGCCGGCGTTCTCCTGGTTGGCCGCCCCGCCGCGGCGGCCCATCAGCAGCCGCAGCCGGGCGTCGATCTCGGCGGGCCCGGTGCTGGGCAGCAGGATCTCGTCGATCCCCCACTCGACGTTGACCGCGACCAGCCCGCCCTCGTTGAGCACCGCCACCACGGGCACCGAGGTCCCGGTGGAGCCGAGCAGCCGGCACAGCCCACGCGCGGCGGCCAGGTCGGTGCGGGCGTCGACGATCGCCACGTCGGCACCCCCGGCCTCCAGCAGCGAGGACACCTCGGTCGGGGCGGACCGCACGTTGTGGGGAAGCAGTGACAGCGCGGGCAACACCGATTCCGGGTGGGGATCGGTCGTGAGAAGTAAAAGGTCCACCTGGCCCTCCAGCGTGCTGGCACATTCCCCGTGGACGTCGATGTCGGCGGGTGATCTCCCAGATTCATGGCTGACACGTGGCCGTTACCCGGCCGACAGCTGACCTAACGATAGCGCGCCACCTGCGACTCGGCCCGATCAAGCGAGCGGATCGCGACGTCGGCCACAATGGCCGGGTGCGCAAGCTGGTGATCGGGGTGGCCGCGACGCTGACCGTGCTGATCGTCGCCGCGGTCGGGGTGGACTTCGGCGCGGCGATCTACGCCGAGTACCGGCTGGCCCGCAGCCTGCGCACGGCCAACCAGCTCAACTGGGACCCGACCGCCGCCATCCTGGGCTTTCCGTTCCTCACCCAGGCCGCCCGGCACCACTACGACGAGATCGAGCTGCGCGCCTACGGGGTGGAGCACCCGGTGGTGGGCAAGGTGTCGCTGGAGGCCACGCTGCACGACATCGACCCGCTCGACGGCTCCTGGCTGATCGGCCCGGACGCGACGCTGCGGGTCGGCATGGTGGAGAGCCGCATCCTCATCGACTCCACCCACGTGGGGCGCCATCTGGGCATCACCGATCTGCTGGTGGAGGCGCCGGAGCCGGAGTCCGAGGACGACACCACCGAGTCCGGCATCTCCGTGCCGCACGGCGTGGTGTTCACCGGAACCCCCAGGCAGGTGGGGCTCTCGGAGCGGGTGAGCATCTCGGTGGACCTGTCGCTGACCGGCCCGGACCGCAGCACGCTGGTGATCACCGCGACCCACGTGCTCACCGGCCCCGGCACCGCCGACACCGAGGTGCCCGAGGACAAACTGGCCGCGGTGCTGGCGGCGTTCTCCGGCACCATCCCGGACCAGCGGTTGCCCTTCACGCCGGCGCCGACGGCCTACGGCGCGCGCGGGTCGGATCTGGTGATCGAGGGCATCGCCGCGGAACAAACCCTCCCGCTGTCGGGGTTCCGTCGGATATGAGCACTTCGCTGGCCGTGGTGGTCACGGCGGTCATCGCCGCGACCGGAGTGGCGTTCGTCATCGGCCGGCTGCTGACGCTGCGGTCGGGGATGCTGCGCGCCGCCGAGCAGGCCGCCGATGTGGACACCGCCGGACTGGACCTGTCGACGGAAGGACCGACCATCGTGCACTTCTCCGCACCGTGGTGCGGGCCGTGCGCGGCGGTGCGCCGGGTGGCCGAGCAGATCTGCGCCGACCTGCCCGGGGTGCACCACAGCGAGATCGACATCGACGAGAATCCGGAACTGGCACAGCGTTTTTCAATCCTCTCGCTGCCGACGACGCTGATTTTCGACGCGGCCGGCAAGCTGCGCTACCGCACCAGCGGGGTGCCCCGCGCCGACGAGTTGCGGACGTTGCTCACACCCTGGTTGGCCTGAACGGCCCGCTCTGGGTAAGCTGTCGGCGTGTTCGCCCGCCTTGAGCTTTCGCTCACCAAGCGCCGCACAGTCGATCTGTGCCGCGTTGCGGGCTGCTGCTGTTGCTGTTGTTGTTGCCGCTGAGCGCGTCGCGACCCGATCCGTTCGCACCCGCTCGTTCCCGGCAGCCGATGAGGCATCTCCCAGCCGACCTCATGCAACAGGAGCGCGTCCATGTCAACGAACACCCGGCCACCGATCAGCACCGCACCCGCCGACCAGGTGGATGTGCGCGGCCCCCGGTTCGCGGCGTGGGTGACCTCCGCGGTGCTCGTCGCCGCGCTGTTCGCCTCGACCGTTGACCCCACCGCCGCGGCGATCCTGCTGGCCGCCCAGGCCGTGGTGTTCGCCATCGGCGCGTTCGCCGGCCCGCGGCGCCACCCCTACGGCGTGCTGTTCGCCCGGCTGGTGGCGCCCCGGTTGGGTCCGGCCGTCGAGCGCGAGCCCGCCGCGCCGGTTCGCTTCGCCCAGTTCGTGGGTCTTGTCTTCGCCGCGGCCGGATTCGGGGGGTTCGCGGCGGGCCTGACCGGGCTGGGGCTGGCCGCCACCGCCCTGGCCCTGATCGCCGCCCTGCTCAACGCCGTCTTCGGCATCTGTCTGGGCTGTCAGCTGTACCCGCTGGTCGCACGGCTCCGGCCGGCGTCCAACCCCTAACTCCGTTCGGAAAACCAAGCGAAAGGACCATGTATGGCACGCTCCGACGTCCTGGTCACAGCAGACTGGGTCGAGAGCAATCTGAACGCGCCGAAGACGGTGCTCGTCGAGGTCGACGAGGACACCTCGGCCTACGACCACGGGCACATCCCGGGCGCGGTCAGGATCGACTGGAAGAAGGATCTGCAGGATCCGGTGCGCCGTGACTTCGTCGACGCCGAGCAGTTCTCGAAGCTGCTGTCGGAGAAGGGCATCGCCAACGACGACACCGTGATCCTCTACGGCGGCAACAACAACTGGTTCGCCGCCTACGCCTACTGGTACTTCAAGTACTACGGCCACCAGAACGTCAAGCTGCTCGACGGTGGCCGTAAGAAGTGGGAGCTCGACGGGCGCCCGCTGACCACCGAGGTGCCGAACCGGCCCGCCACCACCTACGTCGCCAAGGAGCCGGACAACAGCATCCGCGCCTTCCGCGACGAGGTGATCGACGCCATCGGCAAGAAGAACCTGGTCGACGTGCGCTCTCCCGACGAGTTCTCCGGCAAGATCCTGGCTCCGGCGCACCTGCCGCAGGAGCAGAGCCAGCGTCCGGGCCACATCCCGGGTGCGATCAACGTCCCGTGGAGCAAGGCGGCCAACGAGGACGGCACCTTCAAGTCCGACGAGGAGCTGGCCAAGCTCTACGCCGACGCCGGCCTGGACACCGCCAAGGAGACCATCGCGTACTGCCGCATCGGCGAGCGCTCGAGCCACACCTGGTTCGTGCTGCGCGAGCTCCTCGGCCATCAGAACGTCAAGAACTACGACGGTAGTTGGACGGAATACGGCTCCCTGGTGGGGGCCCCGATCGAGTTGGGAAACTGAACGAACATGTGCGCTCCTCCGAAGCAAGGTCTGACCCTGCCCGCCAGCGTTGATCTGGAGAAGGAGACCGTCATCACCGGTCGCGTGATCGACGGCTCGGGCCAGCCGGTCGCCGGCGCCTTCGTGCGCCTGCTGGACGCCGGCAACGAGTTCACCGCCGAGGTGGTCGCCTCGGCCACCGGTGACTTCCGGTTCTTCGCCGCTCCGGGTACCTGGACGGTGCGGGCCCTGTCGCCGGTGGGCAACGGTGACGCCACCGTGGCGCCGTCCGGCGCCGGCATCCACGAGGTGGACGTCAAGGTCGCCTGACCTTCCCTCCGTTCCCGCGAGCGACCGTGTTTGTACGCCACACTGTGCAAACACGGTCGCTCGCGGCGTGTCGGGGGACCCCGAACGTGTGTACCGGGGCACCCCGAGCCACCCTGTTCCCGACGAACTAGACTTTCCGCCGTGGTCCTTTTTTTTGAGATCCTGCTGGTTGCGGCCGTCGTGGTGATCACCTGGTTCGCGCTGTACGCGCTGTACCGCCTGATCACCGACGAGTCGTGACCGACGACGACCGACTCGACACCCCCGGCCCGGTCCGGGGTTCCGGTGACCGCGCCATCGCCGAGGCGGCCGAACGCGCCAAGGTGACGGCGGGCCGCAACATCCCGGATTTCGACGATCTGCCGCTGCCCGCGGACACCGCGAACCTGCGCGAGGGCGCCGACCTGCACGACGGGCTACTCGCGCTGCTGCCCCTGGTCGGGGTGTGGCGCGGCGAGGGGCAGGGCCGCGACGCCGACGGCGACTACCGGTTCGGCCAGCAGATCGTCGTCTCGCACAACGGTGCGGACTACCTGAACTGGGAGTCGCGGTCCTGGCGGCTGACCGAGGGCGGCGAGTACGAGCAGCACGCGCTGCGCGAGACCGGCTTCTGGCGGTTCGTCCCCGATCCGGAGGATCCGTCCGAGACCCAGTCGATCGAGTTGCTGCTGGCCAACGCCGCCGGCTACATCGAGCTGTTCTACGGCCGACCGCTGTCCCAGACGTCGTGGGAGCTGGTCACCGACGCGCTGGCGCGCAGCCGCTCCGGTGTGCTCATCGGCGGGGCGCGCCGGCTCTACGGCATCGTCGAGGGCGATCTCGCCTATGTCGAGGAGCGCGTGGACGCCGACGGCCAGCTGGTGCCGCACCTGTCGGCGCGGCTCAAGCGCTACGCCGGCTGAGCCCGGCGAACCTGCCAACAACTTTCCTCGGCAACTACCGGTGGGCACCCCCGGCCGGATGCGACACTTTGCTCATGCCCCGTCGACTGGGAAGAAATTCGACGCCAAGTGCGAACTCCGAGCCGGCCGAGGATCGCGGTGAGACCCGCGCCGAGGAGATGGCCCGCGCGGCCGCCGATCTGTTCCAGCGGTTCGGCTTCCAGAACGTCAGCATCGAGCGGATCGGGGCGGCCGTCGGCCTGACCGGCCCGGCGGTCTACCGCCATTTCAAGGGCAAGCACGACATCCTGGCGCACGCGCTGATGAACCAGGGCGAGCTTGCCGAACGGATCTGCCGTCGCACCGACGAGCAGGGGGGCACCCCGAGGAGAAGCTGCGGCTGCTGCTGTCCCGGTTCGGCGAGATGACCGCCAACGGCGACGAGGCCACCCTGTGGCGGCGCGAGCAGCGCCACCTCGACGACACGCAGCGCGAGGTGCTCCGCCGGCACATCGCCGCCAGTCAGGAGGTCTTCGCCGACCGGATCGCCGCCGCGCGGCCCGGGCTCGGGGTGCGCAAGGCCCGGCTGCTCGCCCTGGCGGTGCTGGTGATGTACGCCAACACCCCGGAGTTCCGCGGCACGCTGTCCCAGGACCGGCTGCTGCAGTTGCAGACCGCGATGGCCCGGGCGCTCATCGACTGCGAGCTGCCCGACCCGGAGCCGGGCGTCCGGCCGCTGCCGGAGCCGGGGCGGCGCCGCCCGGCCGGCCGGCGCGAGCGCATCCTGGACGTGGCCGCCCGGTTGTTCAACGAGCGCGGGTTCCACAACGTGCAGATGAACGACGTCGCCCGCGCCGCCGAGATCTCCACCGCCACGCTCTACCAGCATGTGAACAGCAAGACCGACGTGCTGCGCGCGGTGCTGGAGCGGGGCGCGCAGGGCCTGCACTATGTCACCGCCGAGGCGCTGGCCTGCGCCGCCACCCCGCGGCAGGCGCTCGACGCGCTCATCGAGTCCTACATCCGTCAGGTGCTCGGGGTGCACGGGCGGGTGATGTCGATCCTGACCACCGACCTGCTCTACCTGCCCGAGCAGGTACAGGCCGCGCTGCGCGAATCGCAGCGCGAGTACATCGCCGAGTGGGTCGCGGCGATCGAGGCGCTCACCGAGGGGCTGACCGCCGTCGACGCCGGTGTGCTGGCCCGGGCCGCCATCGGCGTGCTCACCGACCTGGCCTCGCTGCCCGTGGTGCGGCAGCGGCCGGGTGTGATCGCCGAGCTCACCGCGATCGCCCGCGCGATGGTGCTGCTGCCGGGGCCGTCGGACGTGGCCGACCTCGCCGCGGCCGTCGCTAGCGCGACTCGCTGAGCAGCGGCGCGATCCCCGGCCCGGTCAGCCATTCCTTCTGCATCCGGAACAGATCGCCGTTGTCGCCGAGCTCGTCGACGGCCCACGACACGCACTCGGTCAGCGGGCTGTCCTTGGGCAGCACGATGCCGAACTCCTCGCCGTTGCCGGGTTCGGGCGGCAGCTGGCCGACGATGATCGAGCCGGGCAGTTCGAACTGCATGGAGAACGCGGTGGGCAGGTCGACGACGAGCACCTCGATCCGGCCGGCGGCCAGCGCGTCGCGGGCCGCCTCATTGGTCGGGTAGTCGATCACCGTGCCGGTCTCCGACAGCCGGCGGGCGGTGTCGAGGCTGGTGGAGCCGGCCTGGGCGCCCATCCGCAGACCGCGCAGCCCCTCGATGTCGGTCACCCCGTCGGCCGGCGTGCCCGGCATGGCGAGGAAGGCCTGGGTGACGTTGTAGTACGGCGCGGAGAAGTCGACCCACTGCGCGCGTTCGTCGGTGATCGAGATCTGTTCCAGCGCGGCGTCGAAGTTCTTCGGCCCGGGCGCGATGACCTCGTTGAACGGCACCCGCACCCAGCGCACCTCGTCGCGACGGTAGCCGAGCTTGTCGGCCACCGCGTAGGCGACCGCCGACTCGTAGCCCTGTCCGTTCTCCGGCTGGTTGTTGATGTACCAGGGGTGGTAGACCGGCTCGTCGGCGGCGAAGGTGAGCCGCCCGGGTACGAGCGTGTCCAGCGCATCCTTGTGGCAGCTCCGCTCGCCGGTGCGTTCGCCCGCCTGCTCGGCGATCTCCCCGGTGCCGGCACATCCGGTCAGCGCGGCCAGCAGCACGACGGCCGCGACCAAGCTCACACGCATAGGCGGCATCATCGCATGCCACAGTCCGCCGGGCGCGGGGACGGGGGCGTCGACCGGGTCCGGATATGGAGCGGCCCCCGAGCCGTGGTTCCTGGCTGGACGGGCCGAGGGGCTCGGGGGCCGGGTGACTGCGGGGAATTCGCCGGCGCGCGCCAGGTGAAATCTCCGCCTGCGCAGCAGCTAGCGCGCAGCCACCTCACAAGTCCATGAATCAGTCAATTCGCCGGACCACCTCCTTCCCTGTGTACGAGCGACCGTACTCCTCCGGCGCCGGGTTGAAAACCGGATTTCGGGGCGCGCCTCAGCGGTCGGAGACGACGGCGGCGTCGACGAGTTCGGCCAGCTCGGCGGCCAGCGGTGCGGTCGGCAGCGGCCGGCCGTCGAGGGTGTGCACGCGGGCGGCCAGGGTGATCGAGGAGACCAGCCACACCCCCTGGGCGGTGAACAGGTCCGCCGGCCGCAGCGCCCGGTAGTCGCAGTCGTAGCCCTTGTCGCGGGCCACCTCGAACAGCGCCTGCTGGGTGGTGCCGCGCAGGATCGGGTACCAGGGCGGCGGGGTGAGCAGGGTGGGGTTGCCGTCGACCTCGGTGGCGATCACCACCGTGGAACGCGGCCCCTCCAGCACGTAGCCGTCGGTGCTGACGAACACCACGTCGCCGGCACCGAGGCGTTCGGCGTGCCGCAGGGCGGCCATGTTGACCGCGTAGGACAGCGTCTTGGCGCCGGCCAGCAGCCAGGGCATGGTGTCCGCCCCGGTGGCGGGCAGGCCGCGGTCCAGGGTCACCGCCGCCACCCCGTCGCGGCGGGCGGCGGCGATCCGGTCCGGCAGCGGGGTGATGGTGGCGTAGGCGGTCGGCGGGCCGCCGCTCTCCCGGCCGCGGCTGTAGACCAGCCGCAGCGCCCCCTCACCGCCGCCCTCGGCGGTCCACTGCCGCACCCCGCGGTCGACGGCCGTGCGCCAGGCGTCCAGGTCGGGTGCGGGCAGATCGGCCAGCCGGGACGACTGCGCCAGCCGGTTCAGGTGCGCCTCGAGCAGACAGGCCCGCCCGTCGCGCACCAGCAGCGTCTCGAACACCCCGTCGCCGCGCACCGCGGCCAGGTCGTCGGCGTGCAGCAGCGGGGCGGCCGGGTCGTGCAGTTGCCCGTCCAGCGTGACCAGGACCCGCGGTCGGCTCGCCATGAACGACCAGCCTAGCCGTCCGTAGGCTGGAGTCATGTCCGCTGTACCGGCACCCGAAACCGGCCCGGACGCCGGTGCCGTCTGGCACTACGGCGATCCGCTCGGCGAGCAGCGCAGCGCGGCCACCGGCGCGGTGGTGGTGGACCGCTCGCACCGGGCGGTGCTGCGGCTGACCGGCGCCGAGCGCCGCGGCTGGCTGCACAACCTGACCACCCAGCACGTCGCGGACCTGCGACCGGGCGCGGTGGTGGAGAACCTCAGCCTCGACGCCCAGGGCCGTGTCGAGGATCACTGGATCCAGACCGAGCTGGCCGAGGCGACCGTGCTGGACACCGAGCCGTGGCGGGGTGAGCCGCTGCTGACGTATCTGCGCCGGATGGTGTTCTGGGCCGACGTGCAGATCGAACCGGCCGAGCTGGCCGTGCTGTCGCTGCTCGGCCCGGCGCTGGCCGGTGCGCCGGTGCTCGAGGCGCTGGGCCTGGACGCGCTGCCGGCGGAGGCCACCGCGGTGCCGGTGCCGGGCGGCTTCGTGCGGCGCATCCCGTCGCAGGGGCTGGAACTGGACCTGGTGGTGGCGCGCGCCGAGGCCGCCGACCGGGTGCAGCGGCTCGTCGCGGCCGGGGTGCGCCGGGCCGGGGTGTGGGCCTACGAGGCGCACCGGGTGGCCGCGGTGCGGCCCCGGCTCGGGGTGGACACCGACGAGCGCACGATCCCGCACGAGGTGGGCTGGATCGGCGGGCCGGGCGAGGGCGCGGTGCATCTGGACAAGGGCTGCTACCGCGGCCAGGAGACGGTCGCGCGGGTGCACAACCTGGGCCGGCCGCCGCGGATGCTGGTGTTGCTGCACCTCGACGGCTCGGTGGACCGGCCGGCCACCGGGGACCCGGTGCTGGCCGGGGGACGGCCGGTGGGCCGGGTGGGCACCGTCGTCGACCACGTCGACCTGGGGCCGGTGGCGCTGGCGCTGGTCAAGCGCGGGCTGCCGGCCGACACCGAACTCGCCGTCGGCGCCGACGGGACCGTCGGCGCGGCGATCGACCCGGACTCGGTGCCGCCGCCGGACGCACCGGGCGCGGGCCGGCTCGCCGTCGAGCGGTTACGTCGCGGAGGGTAGGGCCTCTAAGCAGAAGCGTTCCGGGCACGGTAAAGTGTCGGCAGGACGAAACAGGACAGACAGATCGGAGCCGCCCCTCAATCGGGCCGCTCCGTTATTGCGCAAGGGGGTCCCCCCATGGGCCGCGGCCGGGCAAAGGCAAAGCAGACGAAGGTTGCTCGCGAGCTGAAGTACAGCTCACCACAGACGGATTTCGAGCGGCTTCAGCGGGAACTGTCCGGCGCTTCCAAGAAGTCGGACGAGGTCGACGACTACGACGACTACGGCTACAAGGACTGGGACGACCAGGACGACTGGCGCCGCTAGCCCGCTCGTTTTCTCCGTCACACACGCGCACACGCCGCCCGATCGGTCGGTACCGTCGCCGGTCGGGCGGCGTGTCGTGTGCACCGCGGAAAGGTGACGGGCGTCACTAGAACCGGTCACTAGAACCGGGGGTGCTGGCCGACCAGCCGGGCCCGCGGCTCGTCCTTGCCGCTCTTGTTGACCGTGCCGAGCACCCAGCAGTCGAGGTGGCGGGCGGTCAGGATGGCCAGCGCGCGGTCGGTGTCCTCCGGCGCCACCACGGCGACCATGCCCACCCCCATGTTGAAGGTGCGCTCCATCTCGGCGCGCTCGATGCGACCGCGCTGGGCGATCATCTGGAACACCGGGGCGGGCGTCCAGGTGCCGCGGTCGAGTTCGGCGGTCAGCCCCTGCGGGATGACGCGTTCCAGGTTGCCGACCAGCCCGCCACCGGTGACGTGGCAGAAGGTGCGCACCTGGGTCTCGGCGACCAGCGCCAGGCAGTCCTTGGCGTAGATGCGGGTGGGTTCCAGCAGCTCCTCGCCCAGGGTGCGGCCGAACTCCTCGACGTGCCCGGCGAGGTTCATCCGGTCGATCTCCAGCAGCACCTTGCGGGCCAGCGAGTAGCCGTTGGAGTGCAGCCCGGACGAGCCCATGGCGATGATCACGTCGCCGGGCTTGACCCGGTCCGGGCCGAGCACGTCGTCGGCCTCGACGATGCCCACGCCGGTGGCGGACAGGTCGTAGTGGTCGGGGGCCATCAGGCCGGGGTGTTCGGCGATCTCGCCGCCGACCAGCGCGCAGCCGGCCTGCACGCAGCCCTCGGCGATGCCGGCGACGATCTCGGCGATGCGCTCCGGCACGGTGCGGCCCACCGCGATGTAGTCCTGCAGGAACAACGGCTCGGCGCCGCAGACCACGAGGTCGTCGACGACCATGGCGACGAGGTCCAGGCCGACGGTGTCGTGCTTGTCCATGGCCTGGGCGATGGCCAGCTTGGTGCCCACGCCGTCGGTCGAGGAGGCCAGGATCGGCTCGCGGTAGCCACCGCGCAGCTTGAACAGGCCGGCGAAGCCGCCCAGCCCGCCCAGAACCTCCGGGCGGGTGGCCCGGTCGGCGAGGGGCTTGAGCAGTTCGACCGCCCGGTCACCGGCTTCGATGTCCACACCGGCCGAGGCGTAGGAGATGCCGTGTTCTTCGGCGTTGTCCGTCATCGAGTCACAGGCTACCGGCCCGACTCCCGCGAGCAGTCGCCAACTCCCCCGCAACGGCCCGTCCCAGGGGGTGTACAGGTCTGCTCGCGGAGGGAAGGTGGGCGGTCAGGGCCGGCGCAGGGCCGAGACGTTGTCGTTGTCGGCCTGCACCGGGATACCGCTGCGCGCGGCGCTGGCCAGCATGTGCTCGATGACGTTCTTGCCCAGCGCGGACTCGCCCGGCAGCTCGATCGGGTACTCGCCGTCGAAACAGGCCCGGCACAGCCGTTCGGCGGGCTGCTCGGTGGCCTCGACCATGCCCTGCTGGGAGATGTAGCCGAGGGTGTCGGCGCCGATGGCGTGCCGCACCGCCTCGACCATCTCGTCGGGGTTCTCCACCGCGTTGGCGATGAGCTCGGCGGGGGTGGCGAAGTCGATGCCGTAGAAGCACGGCCATTTCACCGGCGGCGAGGCGATCCGGACGTGCACCTCGGCCGCGCCGGCCTCGCGCAGCATCCGCACCAGTGCGCGCTGGGTGTTGCCGCGCACGATCGAGTCGTCGACGACGATCAGCCGCTTGCCGCGGATGTTCTCGCGCAGCGGGTTGAGCTTGAGCCGGATGCCGAGCTGGCGGATGGTCTGCGAGGGCTGGATGAAGGTGCGCCCGACGTAGGCGTTCTTCATCAGGCCCTGCCCGAACGGGATGCCGGACTCCTGGGCGTAGCCGACGGCGGCCGGCACCCCGGACTCGGGCACCCCGATGACCAGGTCGGCGTCGACGGGCTTCTCCCGGGCCAGCCGGCGGCCGATCTCCACGCGGGTGGCGTGCACCGACCGGCCGTTGAGATTGGAGTCCGGGCGGGCCAGGTAGACGTACTCGAACACGCAGGTCCGCGGCGTGGCCGGGGCGAACCGGGTGGTGCGCACCCCGTCGGCGTCGATGGCCAGCAGCTCACCGGGTTCGATGTCGCGCACGAAGGAGGCGCCGACGATGTCCAGCGCGGCGGTCTCCGAGGCGACCACCCAGCCGCGGTCCAGCCGGCCCAGCGACAGCGGCCGCACGCCGTACGGGTCGCGCGCGGCGTAGAGCGTGTTCTCGTCCATGAAGGTCAGGCAGAACGCGCCCCGCACGGTGGGCAGCAACTCGAGGGCGGCCCGCTCCAGCGTGGAGTCGGCCGCGCCGTGGGCGAGCAGGGCGCCGAGGATGTCGGAGTCGGTGGTGGCCGTCGGCCCGCTGCGGTTGCCCAGCAGCCCGGCGGCGCGGGCGCGTTCGGCCAGTTCGGCGGTGTTGACCAGGTTGCCGTTGTGGCCGAGCGCCACGCCGGTGCCGGCGGCGGTGTTGCGGAACACCGGTTGGGCGTTCTCCCAGGTGGTGGACCCGGTGGTGGAGTAGCGGCAGTGCCCGATCGCGACGTGGCCGTGCATCGCGGCTAGGGTCTGCTCGTCGAACACCTGGCTGACCAGGCCGAGGTCCTTGAACACCAGCACCTGCGAACCGTCGGCGACGGCGATGCCGGCCGCCTCCTGGCCGCGGTGTTGCAGGGCGTAGAGCCCGTAGTAGGTGAGTTTTGCGACATCCTCGCCCGGGGCCCAGACCCCGAATACGCCGCACTCTTCTCGGGGCTCGGATTCCGTCAGCTCGCCGGTCACGATAGGGCTGCTCCCAGGGGGCGGATGTGGTGGTACCGCCGAGTCTACGGTCCCGGCGGGCCGATCACGGAATCGCCCGGACGTGGTCTGCACCACCCTTTTCGTGGGGAAAGAAAAAATCGCGCCGATTCAATCCCTTGCCACCCGGGCCGGACGCGCGCATTCTTGCCGCGCCGTGTTCCTGCCCGATGCCCGGAAGATGCAGGTGATGTCCGCCCTCCGATCCCCTGCCGGCCGCGTCCTCACCGCGGCGGGTCGCCCCCGTGTCGGCATCACTGGTGCACGGCCTCTTCCTGAGATGACGAAGGATCGTTCATGACACTGAAGCTGAACTGGTTTCTCCCCACCTACGGCGACAGCCGGTTGATCGTCGGGGGCGGTCACGGCACGCCGATCGGTGAGGCGCACGGCGACCGGGACGCCTCGATCGACTATCTGGCCTCCATCGTGCGGGCCGCCGAGTCGTTCGGGTTCACCGCCGCGCTCATCCCGACCGGTGCGTGGTGCGAGGACTCGTTCATCACCGCCGCGCTGCTGGCGCGCGAGACGACGTCGCTGAAGTTCCTGGTGGCGTTCCGCCCCGGCCTGGTCAGCCCGACGCTGTCGGCGCAGATGGCGGCGACGTTCGCCAAGCACGAACCCGACCGGATCATGCTCAACGTGGTGGTCGGCGGCGAGTCGCACGAGCAGCGCGCGTTCGGCGACTTCCTGGACAAGGACGCCCGCTACGCCCGCGCCGACGAGTTCCTCGAGGTGGTGCGCCGGCTGTGGGCCGGTGAGACGGTGTCGCTGAACGGCAAGTACCTCAGCGTCGAGAACGCCACCATCCCCACCCTGCCGGACCCGGTGCCGCCGCTGTACTTCGGCGGCAGCTCGCCGGCGGCCGGCAAGGTCGCGGCCAAGCACTGCGACGTCTACCTGACCTGGGGCGAACCACTGGACGCGGTGCGCGACAAGATCGACTGGATCCGCAAGCTGGCCGCCGAGCAGGGCCGGGAACTGCGGTTCGGCATCCGGTTGCACACCATCTCCCGGGACACCTCCGAGGAGGCCTGGGCGCAGGCCGGCAAGCTGCTGGCCGCCCTCGACGAGGAGACGGTGCGCAAGGCCCAGGAGGGGCTGAACCGCAGCGAGTCCGAGGGCCAGCGCCGGATGCTGGCGCTGCACGAGCAGCACCGCCGCGAGGGCACCTGGAGCGACGCCCGCTCGCTGGAGATCGCGCCGAACCTGTGGGCCGGCGTGGGCCTGGTGCGCGGCGGCGCGGGAACCGCGCTGGTGGGCAGCCACACCGAGGTCGCCGACCGCATCGCCGAGTACGCCGAGCTGGGGATCGAGGAGTTCGTACTGTCGGGCTACCCCCATCTGGAGGAGCTGTACTGGTTCGGCGAGGGTGTGGTGCCGGTGCTGCGCGAGCGCGGGCTGTTCTCCGGCGGGCCGTCGAGCTGCGCGCCGGGCAACATCCCGTTCGTCGCCGGGCCCCGATGACCCGGATCGCCTCGGCCGACGACGCGCTCGACGTCGCGGCCAAGCTCGCCGCCGAGTTCGAGGCGGGGGCGGCGGCCCGCGATGCCGAGCGGCGGCTGCCCGACGACGAGGTGCGCGCCCTGAAATCGTCGGGCCTGCTTGCGATCTCGGTGCCCGCCCGGCACGGCGGCATCGAAGCGCCGGCGACCGTGCTGGCCGAGGTGTTCCGGCTGCTCGCCCACGCCGACCCGTCGCTGGCGCAGATCCCGCACTCGCACTTCGTGTTCCTCGAGGCGCTGCGGCTGCAGGGCACCTCGGAGCAGCAGGCGTTCTTCTACGGCCGGGTGCTCGACGGCGCGCTGCTGGCCAACGCCCAGGCCGAGCGGGGCCCGCACACCGTCGACGTCGACACCACCCGGCTGACCCGCCGGCCGGACGGCGACTATCTGTTGTGCGGCACCAAGTTCTACTGCACCGGTTCGCTGTTCGCCGACTGGCTGACGGTGCGCGCCGCGCTGGACGACGGCCGGTCCCCGACCGCGGCGACCCCGAAGGCGGTGGCGTTCGTGCCGCGCGACGCCCCCGGGGTGCGGGTCGTCGACGACTGGGACGGCATGGGGCAGCGCACCACCGCCTCGGGCACGGTGACGTTGTCGGACGTGGTGGTGCCGGCCGGGCACGTGGTGCCGTTCAGCCCGATCTTCGCCGGGCCGACCACCTACGGCGCGCGGGCGCAGCTGTTGCACGCCGCGATCGACGTCGGGATCGCCACCGGCGCGCTGGCCGCCGGGGTGCGCCAGGCCGGCCGGGCCCGGCCGCACTTCGAGGCGCAGGTGCCCACCGCGGCCGACGATCCCACGCTGATCCACACCGCCGGCGAGTTGACGGTGACGGTGCGGGCCGCGCAGGCGCTGCTGGCCGAGGCGGCGCGGGCGGTGGACGCCGCGCAGGCCGACCTGACCGAGGAGTCGGCGGCCGCGGCGTCGATCGCGGTGGCGGTGGCGAAGGTGGCCGCGGTGCGCGCCGCCCTGGAGGCCGCCACCGTGCTGTTCGACCTGGGCGGCACCCGGTGTGCCACGGACTCGGGCAATCTCGCCCGGTTCTGGCGGGACGCCCGCACCCACACGTTGCACGACCCGACGCGCTGGAAGCTGCAGCACATCGGCCGCTACACGCTGTCGGGCACCCGCCCGCCCCGGCACGGTCAGCTCTAGCGACTGCTGCGTGGTGGCCGTGGGTTCCGGGTGATCCACCGCCACAGCGCGGCCCCTCAGGGCAGCGCCACCACCGGCAGCCAGTTGGCGATCTCGCCGGCCCGCACCCCGGACAGCTGCAGCGCGCCGTCGGCCGCGGCGGCCTCGACGCCGAGCAGGCCGGTGGCCACCAGCAGCCAGGTGCGCGGGTCGGCCTCGACGACGTTGGGCGGGGTGCCGCGGGTGTGGCGGGGCCCCTCGATGCACTGCACGGCGACGAACGGCGGCACGCGCACCTCGACACTGCTGCCGGGCGCGACGTCGGCCAGGGTCCGCGCGGTCAGCCGCACCGCCTCGGCGAGCGCTGCGCGGTCGGGGGCGGGGTGGTTCGCGTCGCGCAGCCAGTCGGCGATCGCCGCCACCGCCGCGCGGGTCCGGGCCGGGTCGGCCTTGCGTCGGGCAGCCATGGCCCTACTTTCTCACTCCCCTCGCCGCCCGGCGGCGCTGCACCGCGACCGCGGCGACGGCCCCGGCCTCGTTGACGGCCAGGTGGGCCAGCAGCGGCGCCAGCACGCTGCCGCTGCGGGCACGCAGCCAGTCGAACACCCAACCGGCCGCACCGGTCACCAGCACGGTGCCGGCGACGGGTTCGCCGTTGCCACGGGCGTCGACGACGTGCGACAGCCCGAACGCGACGGCCTGCAGCAGCCGTCCGCCCACCGGGCCGAAGGCCCGTGCGGCCAGGCTGCTCAGCGCACCGCGGAAGGCCACCTCCTCGGCCCACACCGTGCCCAGCGGGATCTCGTACATCCCCCAACGCCAAAGCGTTTCGGGGAGCTGACGATCGGCCATGGCGTCGGCGACCGGCGGCACGGCGGTGGTGGCGGCCACCCCGGCGGCCACCACGCCGGCCGCCGCCGCACCCCAGCGCAGCCCGGCGCACAGCCCCGGCGGGCGCAGCCCGAGCGGCGCGGCGGTGGCCGCGGCCAGCGCGGTGCCCACGGCGGCCTTGGTCAGCGGATGGTGGCGCCAGCGGTAGGGCAGCACCGCCGAGGCGTTCCAGCCCACCAGCAGCGCGGCCAGCCCGAGCGCCCCGGCCCGTTCGATCGTCCTGCGGTTCATTCGAATTCGGGACTGCCGGAGGCCATCGCCTGTTCGATGGAGGCGCGGACGCGTTCGGTGTCGGCGTCGGTCCAGCCCTCCGGAGCGGCTACCGCCACCCAGCCGTCGAGCTGGGTGTCGTTGTAGTTGTGGCCGTGCCCGGCCGGCATCGACGAGGCGTGGGCGATGTCGAACCCGACCTGCCAGAAGGTGACGATCGGGTACCACCGCATCGAGGCGGTGCGGTCGATGCCCGGCGGCTCGACCAGCCAGTCCGGCCGGTCGAACAGCAGGTCCGGCGACCACCACACCACCGGGTCCGAGGCATGTTGCAGGAACAGCACTTTCGTGCCCTCCCAGGGCGCGGCGGTGTCGGCGCGCACGTCCTCGGGGCCGGCGGCCTGGGAGAACCGCACGGTGCGGCCGTTGTCGTAGCGGGGTTCGACCTCCGGGGTGCCCGGGTCGCGGCGCACGGTCAGCGCCCGCCACAGCGAGCTGGCGTGCGGCGGACCCACCCACAGCACGGCCTCGAAGTCCATGCCCTCGATGTCGGGCAGGTAGCCGAACGCGCCCTGGCCGGCCATCGAGCCCAGGCTCTCGCCGTAGAGCATCAGCCGTGGCCGCCGCTCGGCCGGCCACTGCTCCCAGCGCTGGTGGATGGCCCGCACCATGGCGCGGCCGGCCTCCACCGACTTCTGCTGGTCAGCCAAGAACGAGATCCAGCTCGGCAGGTACGAGTACTGCATGGCCACCAGTGCGGTGTCACCGTTGTAGATCGACTCGATGGCGCGCGCGGCCACCGGGTCGACCCAGCCGGTGCCGGTGGTGGGGATGATGACGAGCACCTCGCGCTCGTACGCCCGGGTGCGTTCGAGTTCGGAGAGCAGCACCGCCAGCCGGCCCTCCAGGTCGTCGGCGGTGGCCAGCCCGGCGTAGATGCGGATGGGTTCCTTGGCGGGCCGGCCGTTGAGCGCGGTGAGTTCGGCGGCGGTGGGGCCGGTGCCGACGAAGTTGCGGCCCTGGTAGCCGAGGGTCTCCCAGGGCGCGAACGACGCCGGGCTGCCGGATCGTTCCGGGACGAGGGGTTGTTCGACGCCGGGCCGGGTGCTGGCGTTCTGCGGCTGGAACACCCGGCTGGCGCCGGCGATGAAGCCGCGGAACAGCACGCCGTTGATGAGCGAGACGAGCAGCACCACCACGATGGCGGTGCCGATGAAGAAGGCGATCTCGTCGTTGACCTGCCAGCGGCGGATCTGCCAGCGGGCCAGGGCCCGGATGGCGTCCTGCAGCACCCGCGCGATCGTGATGAGCGCGGCGGCCACGCCGATGGCGACGGCCAGGGTGCGCAGGTAGCCGGGGGTGGCGGGGCCCTCGATGCCCATGAGTTCGGACACCTCGCGCTGCCAGCGGGAGGCGGGCACGAGCACGAGCAGGCAGGCGCCGGCGGAGCCGGCCACGGTGACGGCCTTGAGCCCGTAGAGCGTGCGCCGCGACGGCGGCCACCAGTGCCGCCCGGCCAGCAGCAACCGGCGCACCAGGCGGCCGACGAGCACGCCCAGGCCGTAGCCGATGACGGCGTTGATCCCGCCAATGAGCCCCTGGAACAGCCAGGTGCGCGGCAGCAGCGAGGGGGTCATCGACAGGCAGAAGAACAGGGCCCCGAAGGCCACCCCGACGAAGTCGAGGCGCAGCAGGCCCCAGGCCCACCGCAGCGCGGGGTGCAGTGGGCGGCGTTCGGTGGTCTCGGCGGTCCGTGCGCCGATCAGATCGTCCGCCGGGGCAGTCACCCGAACAACCCGGGCAGCACGCCCTCCCACGTGCTGCGCAGTTCCTCCAGCGACACCGTGAACAGGTCCTGCACCTCGACGGCGTCGCTTGCCTCATCGACGACCCCGATGCGGGTGGCCGGCAGGCCGCGGGCCTCGCACATGGCGCGGAAGCGGCTCTCCTCGGTGCGCGGCACCGCCACCAGCACCCGGCCGGCGGACTCGGAGAAGAGGAAGACGAACGGGTCGACGTCCTCGGGGAGGACGAGGCGGCACCCCACCTCGCCGGCCAGCGCGGCCTCGACCACGGCCTGGGCCAGCCCGCCCTCGCTCAGGTCGTGCGCGGCGGAGACCAGGCCGTCGCGGGAGGCGGCGACGAGCACCTCGGCCAGCAGCTTCTCGCGGGCCAGGTCGACCTTGGGCGGCAGCCCGCCGAGGTGGTCGGCGGTGACCTGGGCCCAGATGGAGCCGTCGAACTCGTCGCGGGTGTCGCCGAGCAGCATCAGCGTCTCCCCCGGCTCGGTGCCCAGCGCGGTGGGGATGCGCCGGTGCACGTCGTCGATGACGCCGAGCACCCCGACCACCGGGGTGGGCAGGATCGCGGTGGAGCCGGTCTGGTTGTAGAAGCTGACGTTGCCGCCGGTGACCGGGATGCCAAGGGCCGCACAGCCGTCGGCGAGGCCGCGCACGGCCTCGGCGAACTGCCACATCACGCCCGGGTCCTCGGGCGAGCCGAAGTTGAGGCAGTTGGTGACCGCGATCGGGGTGGCGCCGGTGACGGCGACGTTGCGGTAGGCCTCGGCCAGCGCGAGCTGGGCGCCGGTGTACGGGTCGAGCAGGGTGTAGCGGCCCGAGGCGTCGGTGGACAGCGCGATGCCGCGGCCGGTCCGCTCGTCGACGCGGATCATGCCGCCGTCGGCGTGCTCGGCCAGCACGGTGTTGCCCCGCACGTAGCGGTCGTACTGCTCGGTGATGAAGGCCCGGCTGCACAGGTGCGGGCTGCCGAGCAGCTGCAGCAGGGTGGCGCGCAGCTCGGCACCGGTCTTCGGCCGGGGCAGCTTGGCCGAGGTATCGGCGTTGAGCGCGTCCTGGCTCTCCGGCCGGGCGTAGGGCCGCTGGTAGACGGGGCCCTCGTGGGCGACGGTGCGCGGCGGCACGTCGACGACGGTCTGGCCGTGCCAGGTGATGTGCAGCCGGTCGCCGTCGGTGACCTCGCCGATGACGGTGGCCGGCACCTCCCACTTGCGGCAGACCGCCATGAACTGCTCGACGTGCTCCGGTTTGACGACCGCGCACATGCGTTCCTGCGACTCGCTGGACAGGATCTCGGCGGGAGTCATGTTGGCCGCGCGCAGCGGCACCCGGTCCAGCTCGATGCGCATGCCGCTGTTGCCAGCGGAGGCGAGTTCGGAGGTGGCGCAGGACAACCCGGCACCGCCGAGGTCCTGGATGCCGACCACGAGCTTGTTGGCGAACAGCTCCTGGCAGCACTCGATGAGCACCTTCTCCATGAACGGGTCGCCGACCTGCACGCTGGGCAGTTTCTTGCGGCCGGCGCCGGACTCGTCGCCGGAGAAGGTGTCCGACGCCAGCACGCTCACGCCGCCGATGCCGTCGAGGCCGGTGCGGGCCCCGAACAGGATGATCTTGTTGCCCACGCCGGAGGCGAACGCCAGGTGCAGGTCCTCCTTGCGCATCACCCCCACGCACAGGGCGTTGACCAGCGGGTTACCCGCGTAGGAGGCGTCGAAGACGGTCTCGCCGCCGATGTTGGGCAGGCCCAGCGAGTTGCCGTAGCCGCTGATGCCGCGGACCACGCCGTCGAGCACCCGGCGGGTGTCGGGGGCGTCGGCGGGGCCGAACCGCAGCTGGTCCATGATCGCCACCGGCCGGGCGCCCATCGCCATGATGTCGCGGACGATGCCGCCGACGCCGGTGGCCGCGCCCTGGTAGGGCTCGACGTAGGACGGGTGGTTGTGCGACTCGACCTTGAAGGTGGCCGCCCAGCCGTCGCCGATGTCGACCACGCCGGCGTTCTCGCCGATGCCGGCGAGCATGCGGGCGCGCATCTCGTCGGTGGTGGTCTCCCCGAAGTAGCGCAGGTGCACCTTGGAGGACTTGTAGGAGCAGTGCTCGCTCCACATCACCGAGTACATGGCCAGCTCGGCGTCGGTGGGCCGGCGGCCGAGGATCTCGCGGATCCGCTGGTACTCGTCGTCCTTGAGGCCGAGTTCGCGGTACGGCTGGGGTTGGTCCGGCGTCGCCGCCGCGTGCTCAACTGTGTCGATCACCTGCAAAGACTCCGAGGTCACGGCAATGAGTCTAGGCGGTGCCGCCCGGCGCCCGGGGACCCGGCGTGACCTGCGCCGGCCCCGGGACGGCGAGTGGCGCCGCGCGGGTGGGCGCGGCGCCACTCGGTGCGGGCGGACCGGTCAGGCGGCCTTGTCGGCGTCGCCGGGCTCGGCCTTCGCGGCCCGCTGCGGCGCCTTGTGCGGCTTCGTCCCGAGGTCGCGCACCCCACCGGCGGTGGCGGCGACCGCGTCGCGGAGCGAGTCGCCGATCTTCTGCCCCACTTCGCGCGGGTCGGTAGTCACCCGGCCGTTGCCGAACCGGGGACCGTTCCCGCCCCGCCGCGACGCCGGGGACGCCCCGGATTCGGCCGTGGCGAGCGCGTCCTCGTCGAGGTCGCGGTCGCCGGCGTCCGGCGACACGTTCGCCTGCCGCTTGCCGACGACCGGCTCGGGGTCCGCGGTGTTGGCCGCCGCCACCACGTGACGGTCGCCCGCATCCGGGCCCGGCGCCGTGCCCGGATCGGCCTCGTCGGTCCCGCGCGCCGCGCCGCCCTCCGACTGCGGCGCCGGGGTCGGCTCGGCCGGGCCGGAGGCGCGGTCGAGGCGATCGAGGAAGGCGCCGAAGTCCGGGATCCGGTCCGACAGGCCGATCAGGTCGGCGATGCCGGACAGCGGGTTGGCCATCCCCGGCCCCTTGACGAACGGGTTGCCGCCGCTGAAGAACGCGTGCTGCACGCCGGCCACGAGCGCGGTGGCGACGTCCTTTCGCACCCGCTCCCACACGATCCCCTCCGGAAGGGTCATGAACGGCGCGTACTCGCTGCCGTACTCGGCGGTGAAGACGCGCGGGTACGGGTTGAGCGGGTCGGACATGTCCTGGACGACGTTGGTGTAGCCGAGGTTGACCAGCAGCTTCAGCGCCGGCTCGATCGCGTCGGCGAACGGGTTGACGAACCCGTACCGGTCACCGGTGAGCAGGTTGAGGACATCGAACGGCAGCCGCAGCGGTTCGAGCAGCGGCAGCGAGTCGGTCCGGACGGTGGCGAAGAGGTTGAGCGCCTCGTAGTCGTCGAGCACCGGAACATCGAGCGCCGCGCCCAGTGCGATCTGGGCGAGGTCTCCGACCGGAATGGACACCGACACGTCGATGAGCGGGACCTTGAGTTCGTACGGATCGATGGTCTCGGTCAGCGCGTAAGCCAGATTGCCGGCGATGTTCTGGATCAACGGGCCGGTGACCACGTCGATCACGCCCTCGAGGTCGGCGCCGCGCAGCAGATAGGTCGGGAAGAGCAGCGCGGCGAGGTTGTTGGCCATCGTGTACGGGTTCGGCCAGGCCGCGAAGTCGGAGAGGAAGTCGTACTCGAAGGTGGCATCGATCTTGAGCGGCAGCAGCACCGCCTCGCCGTCCGCCCCAGCCTTGCCGCTGCGCTCCACGGCGACCTCGGGGGTGACGGTGTCGATCCCGAAGCGTTCGAAGAACGGTGCGAACCGGGCGGCGAGGCCACCGTCGGCCCGACCGGGGTTGCGCAGCAGCACCAACCCCAGGATCGTCAGGCTCGCCCCGTCCTCGCCGTCGGCACCACCGGGCTGATGCGGCAGGTCGGCGACGATGTACGGGTAGGCGAGCCCGGTCGCGAGCGCTCCCGAACCGATGCCGGCGAGGATCGGAATCCTCAGGTTCCCCAGGTCGAGATCGACCCCGACCTCGGTCGGAACGTATTTCGCCACCGCGTCGTTGGCGTACTTCTCCCGGCAGGACTTGCTGAGCTTGCACTCGACGAGGGCATAGACGTACGCCGCGTTGTAAACGATGTCGGCGACCGGCTTGCGGATGTTGTTCGGGATCGGAACGTCGATGTCGATCTCGAGGTCCCGGTACGGGGCGGCATCGACCTTGTCGGCGATCGCCCCGGGCAGCGCCGGCACCCAGATCGGGTTGACCCCGAGCACGCCAGCCACCCCGAACAGTGGGCTGGTGGTGGTGATGTCGATCGGCAACCGGCCGACGTAGGGCAGGTCGGGGATCTCGAACGCACCGTCGAGCGAGGGCAGCCGTACGCCGAGTGCCTGCAGCAGCCTGCCCCCGCTCAGCCGCTCCTGCAGCCACCCGGCCACCTGGGTGTCGGTGACCGGCAGCCCGAGGTCCTCCAGCAACCCGGCCAACCGGACCTCGTGCACCGCCGCGCGGGCCGCCCGGTCATTTGCGGTGTCGGTGGCGCCGATGCCCGGCACGGCCAGGCCGACGGTCAGTGCCGATGCCATGGCCGCCACGCCGCCGACAAGTGCCGTCCGCTTCGCGAGCCGTCCTGCGGATTGGCTGCGCTTCCCCACAATCCCCTCCTTGAGCAAACTGTTGTCGGCGCAACAAACTAGCACCACCCCTAACCGAACGCGGCATAAATTTGCAGTCGCAAATACCCCGCACCAGCCAAGCGGCCTCGACCAGCAGGAACGCCGGACGCGCGCAGCGAAAATTTGCCAGTACCTTTGCCTCAGTCGGTGCGTGCCGCATCCCGGGCAATCCGCAGGTACCCCGAATGATCGCTCGCGCACGACCGCACCACTGCGGCGGACAGCGCACCTGAACAGCGGTTTGTACAGGTCATCCGAACCCGGGCGACCTTCGGAGGGCGCCGAGCGCCGGCACGCGCACCGCTATCGCATACGGACCCCGGCAGCCGATAGCCGCCGGTCGTTCGAGATGTTGCGCCGGACGCCGCAACCCGACCGGGAAGCCGGGGCGTGATGCGGCGACCAGGTCGCCGGCCACCGATCGAGCGCCCTCATGGGGCATCCGCCCATCGGCACCGCCGCTTCTTGCTATATCAGAAAGTCAGCTAATCCGACCGACACCGCTGCCCGGCGCGTCGCGAGCACCTCGTTCCGCCGGTCCGCCGGGATCACCGGACGAGGCCCTCAGCCGTGCCGGCGTTCCTGCAGGCCCGCGCTCAGGCGGGCAGCTCGGCTTTGCCGATGCAGCCGGCACTCGCAGCACTTCGACGCGTTCGACAGCTGAACGGCGAACGGCTCCGTGTTGGCGCAACGGCAGTGCCGGCGCGTCCGGCTGCGCAGGCCCGGGGCCTCGGACGGCGAGTGGCGCCGCGCGGGTGGGCGCGGCGCCACTCGGTGCGGGCGGACCGGTCAGGCGGCCTTGTCGGCGTCGCCGGGCTTGGGCTCGGCGACCTTGGCCGGTGTCTTGTGCGGCTTCTTCCCGAGGTCGCGCAACCCGCCGAGGGTGTTGCCGACCGCGTCGCGGAGCGAGTCGCCGATCTTCTGGCCCACCTCGCGCAGGCCGGTGCCCGTCCGGCCGTTGCCGAACCGCGGGCCGGCCGTGCCCGGCTTCGGGGCCGGCTCCGTACCGGGCTCCTCCTCGACGACCACGCCGGGATCGTTCTCCTCGAGCACCGGATTCTCGCCCCCCTTCGGGACCGGCGGCTGGGACGCCGGGGGCTGGGCCGTCTCCGGGGACTGGACCGTCTCCGGGGACTGGGGCGCCGGCAGGTTCTTCGGATCGACGGCCTGCGGGTGCTGCGTCTCCTGCACCGCGATCCGGCCCTGCCGGCCGTCACCGGCGGCGTTGTCGTTGTCGAGCGTCACCAGGGACCGGTCGAGGTTGGGCACCACGTCCGGATTTCCGTTGCCGCTTCCGGCGGTCCGCTGCACTCCCTCGACGTTCGTCTGGTTGACCACGGTCTGCTGGCCCAACCCACCGAAATTGCCCAGCCCACCGAGGAAGTCGCCGAGGCCGGGAATGCCCTCGGTCAGGTTGAGCAGCCCGCCGAGCAGGTCGCCGAGCAGACCGAGCGGGTTGACCACGCCCGGACCCTTCATGAACGGGTTGCCGCCACTGAAGAACGCGTTCTCGATGCCGGCCGCGAGGGCGGTGAACAGGTCCCCCGGCACCTTGGCCCAGTCGATGTTCTCCGGGAAGGTGAAGAACGGGGCGTACTGGCTGCCGTACGCGGTGTCGAAGACGCGCGGGTACGGGTTGAGCGGGTTCGTCATGTCCTGGGTCACGTTGGTGTAGCCCAGGTTCGTCAAGAGCTTCAGCGCCGGTTCGAGCGCGTCGGCGAACGGGTTGACGAATCCGTACTGCCCGCCGGTGATCACGTTGAGGAGGTCGAACGGCAGCCGCAGCGGTTCGAGCAGCGGCAGCGAGTTCTGCCTGAAGGTGAGATACACGTTCGTGTCGAAGTAGCCCTCGGGAATCTCCACCGGCAGTACTGCGTTCAGGAGCGCAATTGCGTTGCCCCGAACATCGAAACTGAACGGGCCAAGGCTGGCAATGTTGAACATGGGCCAACAGGTGCCAAAAAGGCACACATCCGGGCCAACCAACGGGCCAACAGCCTCGATAGCAATGCTTTCCGGCACGCTGTCGAGGAGGCCATAGGCGACATTGCCGAGTAGCGCCGGAAGCAGGGGCGCGACCAGGGCGCTGAGCATTTCGGTGAGTCCCTGTTCCGATCCCCGCAATAAGTAGGTTGGAAACAGCAGCGCAGCACCGTTGTTCGCGAGCGTGAACGGATTCGGCCATGCGGCGAAATCCGACAATGGGTCGTACTCGACCGTGGCGTCGATCTTGATCGGCACCAGGGTCGCGTCCCCGTCTCGGATCACACCGAGATCGGGTGTCACAACGTCCAGGCCGAACAAGCCGGTCAGTGGCGCAAACCTCGCCACGATGCCACCGTCCGCACGGCCGGGATTACGCAGCAGGAGCATCGTCAGAATGGTCAGGCTGCGCCCCTCGGGCGCGCCATCGGCTGTGCCGCCGGGTTGATTAGGCAGGTCGGCGAGCACGTCTCCCAATGCCATCCCCGCGCCCAGCGCCCCGGGACCGATGCCCAGCACGATCGGCACCCGAAAGTTCGGCAACCCGGGCGCGAAATTGCCCACCGGGCATTCGGTCGCCTGGCACACTGCATCTCGCACCTCGGAAGCAACAAGAAAGTACTCCGACAGGAGGAGGGTTATCAGCAGGAGATCGCGGGAATTGATCGAGACGTCGATGCCGGTATTCACCGACACGTACTCGACCGAATTGATCTCCTCGGCGATCGCCCCGGGCAGCGCCGGTACCCAGAACGGGTTGAGCCCGAGGATGCCCAGCGCCCCGAAAAGTGGTCCGGTGGTAATGATTCCGAGGGGTAGCTCGATCGAGACATCGCCGATTTCTATGGCCGGAAGCTCGAACAGATCGCCGATCCCCGGCACATCGACCCCGAGCGCCTTGAGCAGATTGATCTGCCGCAGCGCGTTGGCGACCTCGACATCGGTGAAGGGGAGGCCGAGGTCCTCCAGCAGTCCGGTCAGTTCGACGTCCAGCGCCCGCACCTGGTCGGCCCGCTCGTTTGCCACAGCCAGCGTCCCGGCACCCGGCACCCCCAGGCCGACGGTCAGCGCCGATGTCGCCACCGCCGCACCACCGACGAGCGCCGCCCGCTTGACACGCCCCCTGAGGGCTTTGCTTCGCTTCGCCATGATCCCCTCCTTCAGCAACATGGCTGCAGATGCGACGAAGCTAGCAGCGGCGGCGGTCAGCAACATCGGTTTGCTGAGCAGAAGCTGAATGGTCGTTGCCGTCAGAACCATTCAGGGCGCGCACACCCACCGTGACCAGCGTGTTCGCCATGAGGAGACCCGAAAATTCGGCTGCGATTTCGCTGAATGTTCAAGTACCGCAAGCGAAGTGACCGACAATGATTGACGTAGACGTCAAAACGCTGGCCCCTCCGGCGTACGGGCAATTTGGGTGCGGACACGTCAATAATCCGGGGAAACAACCACTTCGGACGCATCGACCGCTCGCGGATCACCACCTGCGGGGACCCCGGTCCCCGACGCCGGCCGACGAGCCGAGACACCTTGCCGTTGCGGTGCGCACCCGTCGCACACACCGCCCCGAAACACGCCCGTGAGCTGCGACGACCCGGACGTGCGCCACCGACTCGAAGGACACCCCGACGGGATTCCGCCACCCGATTCCAGCGATCACGCGTCCTCGCCACACCTGTTGTTGAGTGCGTCAATCAGCAAACAGGCGTCGGGGCCGGCTCGGCGTCGGTAAGGGTTGCCGACGCTGCGCGCCCCGGCTCAGGCCGCGGAGTCGTCGGTCGCGTCGGTGGCATCGCGGTCGCCGGGCTGTGCCGCCGCCGGAGCCGCCGACCGGAACGGTTTGCCGGTCCGTCCGGCACGTTCGGTGGTCGCGCCGCTCTTGAGCACTCCGATGGGCTTCGCGGCACGCTGCGGTGCCGGCGCCACCGCGGTCCGGCCGTTGCCGAACCGGACCCGGGCGTCGCCGGTACGCTCGCCGAGCGCCGTCGACTGCGGCTCGGACTCCTCCCCCGGTGCCGGATCGTCGGGCTCGGTCACGGTCGCGGCCGGCTTCCGGCCCGCCACCGGCTCGCCGTTCTCGGCCGACTGCGCCGCCGGCGGGCGGCCCAGCAGCGCGTCGACGGCGGTCTGGATCGGGTTCGGCCCGGCATTCCCCGCCCCCTTGATACCCGGGATACCGCCGCTGAAGAACGCCTCCCGGATCCCGGCCACCAGCGCGGTGAGCAGGTCCCCGGGTACCCGACGCCAGTCGATGTGGCCGGGGAGCAGACTGAACGGCGTTGGCGTACTGCCGAATTCGGTGTCGAACACCCGCGGGTAGGGGTTGAGCGGGTCGCTCATGTCCTGGGTGACGTTACTGTAGCCGAGGTTGACCAGCAGCTTGAGCGCCGGTTCGAGCGCGTCGGCGATCGGGTTGGTGAAGCCGAACACGCCGCAGGTCAGCACGTTGAGCAGATCGGTTGGCAGCCGCAGGATCTCGAGCAGTGGTAGCGCGGCGGTGTGCGCGGTGACGTAGGCGTTGACCGCCTCGTAGTAGGGCGGATCGCTGGGCAGCTCGACATCGAAACCATGGTCGGTCAGGACGTCCTGGACGATCGGCCGCAGCAGGCTGCGGAGCACCGGGACGGTGAACCCGGCGACCGACACGTCGACGGAGTCGCCGATCGCCACCGATGCCGCATTCGTGACGATCGCGTTCACCAGCAGGTCCTTCACCTCGCCGAGGAACGCGTCGAGATCCACCCCGCGCAGGATGTATGTCGGAAAGAACAGGGCGGCAAGGTTGTTGGCGAGCGTGAAGAGATTCGGCCAGGCCGCGAAGTCCGAGACCGGATCGTATTCGACGGTGGCGTCGACCTTGATCGGCACCAGGGCGGCGTTGCCGTCGGTGCTCGCCCCGCGGTCGCGGGTGACGGCATGGATGCCGAAGAACTCCAGGATCGGCGCGAACCGTGCGACGACCCCGCCGTCGGGCCGGCCCGGGTTGCGCAGCAGCAGCATCGGCAGCACCGACAGGCTGGCGGCCGCCGGGTCGTCCGAGGCGGTACCGCCGGGCTGGGTGGGCAGCGCGGCGACGACCCGGTCGTAGGCGGCGTCGGTGGCCAGCGCACCGTTGCCGAACGCGAGCGCGGCCGCCACCCGCAGGTTCTCGATGCGGACGGTCACCGCGGTCTGCACGGTGAAGGAGCCGACCGAGACCGGCGCCTCGACGACCATGTCGAAATCGTTGTACGGGGCCGCGGCGATCTCCGCGGCGATCGCCGCGGGCCAGGCCGGCACCCAGTACGGATTCGCGCCGAACAGCCACAGCAGGCCGAACGGCCCGCCGGTGGTCAGGATGTCGACCGCGATCGGGTCGCCGTCGGGGATGGCGATCGGCACCGGCAGCACCAGCGGCAGCACCGCGTCGACCGGATTCGCCGGGACGGGGCCACCGGCGACGGGCCCCTCCCCCGGTTCGGCCGCCAGCGCCGGTGGCACTGCGCCGCCCAGCGCGACGGCGGTGGCCGTCACCACCGCCGCACCGTACCGTGCCGCCCGCCGCCGCATTGACGCGCGCCCGCCCATTGCAAAACCCCTCTCCCCGCATCAGGTAATTGACGCGGAGAACCTAACAAACCGGCGGCGGCGTCAGCCGCTCACACAGAACTGGTTGCCGTCGGGGTCGGCGAGCACCACCCAGTGCAGGTCGCCGTAGGCGTGACGGCCCAGCTCGGTCGCCCCGGCGGCGGTCAGCCCGGCCACCGCCGCCTCCAGGTCGTCGGCGCGGAAGTCCAGGTGCAGTCGGTTCTTGCCGGGGGTCGGGTGCTCGACCCGCTGGAAGGCCAGCCGCGCCGCGCCCAGCGGGACGGTCAGGAACGCACCGGGCACCAGCTCGACCGCCTCCACCCCGAGCCGTTCGGCCCACCACCGCGCCAGTGCACCCGGATCGGTGCTGTCGACGGTGATGTTCTCGATCCGCAGACCGGCCATGGCTGCTGCTCCGTTCGCTGTTCAGGCGGGCGCCAGGAACGCCCGCAGTGCCGCCGAGTATGCCGCAACGTCGGCCGCCCCCATCAACTCGCGCGCCGAGTGCATCGCCAGCTGGGCGGCACCGACGTCGACGGTGGGAATGCCGGTGCGCGCCGAGGTCATCGGGCCGATGGTCGACCCGCACGGCAGGTCCGCGCGGTGTTCGTAGCGCTGCAGCGGCACCCCGGCCTGCGCGCACGCCAGGGCGAACGCCGCGGCGGTGCGGCCGTCGGTGGCATACCGCAGGTTGGGCTGCACCTTGAGCACCGGGCCGGCGTTGACCTCGATCTGGTGGTTGGGCTCGTGCCGGTCCGGATAGTTCGGGTGGGTGGCGTGCGCCATATCGCCGGAGGCCACCATCGACACCGGCATCCGGCGCAGGAAGTCCTCCCGGCTGCCGCCGGCGGTCAGGGTGATGCGCTCCAGGACGGTGAGCAGGAACTCCGACTGGGCACCGTGGTCGGAGGTGGAACCGACCTCCTCGTGGTCGAACAGCGCCAGCACCGGCAGGTGTGCGCCCGGCTCGGCGGCCAGCAGCGCCTCCAGCCCGGCATAGCAGGTGCCCTGGTTGTCCAGACGGGGCGCGCTGACGAGTTCGCGGTCGGCCCCGACCAGGGTCGACGGGGTCAGGTCGTGGGTCATCAGGTCCGCGCCGAGCACGTCGTCGGCGGCCACCCCGGCCCGGTCGGCGACCCAGGCCAGGAAGGACCGCGTCCCGCTGCCCACCCCCCAGACCGCGTTGACGTGGCGCTGCGGGTTGAGCTCGACGGCCTTGCGGTCCTCGGCGAGGTGGATCGCCAGCTGCGGCACCCGCAGCACCGGTTCGTCGACGCGCACCAGCCGGTGCTCGATCCCGGCGCCGGTGCGCACCGACAGCCGCCCGGAGATGCCGAGGTCGCGGTCCAGCCAGGAGTTCAGCCACGCCCCGCCGTAGGGCTGCAGCGCCACCACCTGCCAGCCGGCGACGAACCGGTCCGGGTGCTGTTTGACCCGCAGGTTGGGGCTGTCGGTGTGCCCGCCGACGATGCGGAACGGCACCCCGGGGTCGTCGCCGGCGCGCCAGGCGATCAGCGACCCGGCCCGCACGGTGAAGTAGTCGCCGGGCGTGGTGGGCCAGCGGTCGCCCTCGGCGAGCTCGGTGAACCCGGCGGCGCGCAGCCGCTCGGCGGCGGTCGCGCAGACGTGGTAGGGCGACGGTGAGGCGTCGATGAACGCACACAGGCCTTCGGCACTCGCGGACATATCGATCATCATTCCCGACGCGCTGACGATATGGTCGATCCGTGCCCGAGGTACTGCCACAACCGGTGCTGGAGCCGCTCACCCCCGCGGCCATTTTCCTGGTGGCCACCATCAACGAGGGCCCCGAGGCCGCCGCGACCGTGCACGACGCACTGCCGGAACTGTCCGGCCTGGTGCGGGCGCTCGGCTTCCGGGAGCCGGCCAAACGACTGTCGATGGTCACCTCCATCGGTTCGGACGCCTGGGACCGCCTGTTCACCGGGCCCCGGCCCAGGGAACTGCACCCGTTCATCGAGTTGAAGGGCCCGCGCCACCACGCCCCCTCCACCCCCGGCGACCTGCTGTTCCACATCCGGGCCGAGAGCCTGGACGTGTGCTTCGAGCTGGCCGGCCGGGTGCTCCGGGCGATGGCGGGGGCGATCACCGTCGTCGACGAGGTGCACGGGTTCCGGTTCTTCGACAACCGGGATCTGCTCGGCTTCGTCGACGGCACCGAGAACCCGGACGGCCCGCTGGCCCGCGCCGCCACCCAGATCGGCGACGAGGATCCGGATTTCGCCGGCGGCTGCTATGTGCACGTGCAGAAGTACCTGCACGACATGGCGGCCTGGAACGCGTTGAGCGTCGAGGAGCAGGAGCGGGTGGTGGGCCGCACCAAGGTCGACGACATCGAACTGCCCGACGAGGTCAAACCCGCCAATTCCCATGTGGCGCTGAACGTCATCACCGACGACGACGGCAACGAGCTGAAGATCCTGCGGCACAACATGCCGTTCGGCGAGGTCGGCACCGGCGAGTACGGCACCTACTACATCGCCTACTCGCGCACCCCGTCGGTGACCGAGCGGATGCTGCGCAACATGTTCATCGGGGACCCGCCCGGCAACACCGACCGGATCCTGGACTTCTCCACCGCGCGCACCGGGTGCCTGTTCTTCACCCCGACCGTCGATTTCCTCAACGACCCACCGCCGCTGCCGGGTTCGGAGCCGGCGGTCGAGCCGGAGCCCGAGCCCGGTGCCGCCACCGACGACGACCACTACAACGGTTCGCTGCGCATCGGCAGTCTGAAGGGAGCTCCGTAGATGAACAACCTGTACCGCGAACTCGCCCCGATCACCGATGCCGCCTGGGCCGAGATCGAACTGGAGGCCGCCCGCACCTTCAAGCGGCACGTCGCGGGCCGCCGCGTGGTCGACGTGAGCGAGCCGGGCGGGCCGACGCTGGCCGCGGTCAGCACCGGGCACCTCAACGCCGCACCCGCCCCGGCCGACGGCGTGATCGCCCATCTGCGTGACGCCAAACCGCTGGTGCAGCTACGGGTTCCGTTCACCGTGTCGCGGCAGGCCGTCGACGACGTGGAGCGCGGCGCACAGGACTCCGACTGGGATCCGGTCAAGGAGGCGGCCAAGAAGCTGGCGTTCGTCGAGGACCGGGCGATCTTCGAGGGCTATGCCGGCGGCGGCATCCAGGGCATCCGGGCATGCGCCTCCAACCCGACGCTGACCCTGCCCGACGACCCGCGCGACTACGTCGACGTCATCGCCCAGGCGCTGTCCGAACTGCGGCTGGCCGGTGTGGGCGGACCGTACTCGGTGCTGCTGTCGGCCGACGCCTACACCAAGGTCAGCGAGACCACCGAGCACGGCTACCCGATCCGCGAGCACCTGAGCCGGCTGATCGGCGGCGAGATCATCTGGGCCCCGGCCATCGACGGCGCGTTCGTGTTGTCCACCCGCGGCGGCGATTTCGAGCTGCGGCTGGGCACCGACGTGGCGATCGGGTACCTGTCGCACGACGCCGAGTCGGTGCAGCTGTACCTGCAGGAGACCCTGACGTTCCTGTGCTACACCGCCGAGGCGGCCGTCGCGCTCACCCCGTAGCGCACACCCCC
>ERZ777003.1476-NODE-1476-length-34890-cov-17.018832_pt1 | contig 34890 bp, 53 predicted proteins | sample MGYA00374956_ERZ777003 | MGnify/ENA primary metagenome ERZ777003 (study PRJEB29302, sample SAMN06268252) | bioreactor metagenome | isolation source: Joint BioEnergy Institute, California, USA | place: USA:Joint BioEnergy Institute, California, USA | collected... | reverse complement strand
GACGGCTGCCCCGGCCACCCAGCCGGCCTAGAGCGCCGTAGAGAGCTCGCGCAGGGCACGAAGGGCACGCAGGGCGGGCGTCACTCGGCCCATCTCCGTGGCCTCCGTGCCCTCGTGGATCGGCTCCGCGGCCTCCGTGCCCTCCGTGGATCACACACAGATGAGGCCGTATGAAAGCACTGCTCGAGTACATGGCGCGCAACCTGGTCGACAACCCCGAGGCGGTGTCGATCAAAGAGCGCACCGGCCGCTACACCGTCACCTACGAGCTCACCGTGGCCCCCGATGAGACCGGCAAGGTGATCGGGCGCAGCGGCAGGGTCGCCAAGGCCATCCGCGACCTGATGAGCGTCGCCGCGGCGCGCCAGAACAAGCGCGTCCACGTCGACATCGAATAACCCGTCGTGCGTACTGCGTAAGCGCTTGCTTCAACCCAGGACGCAGGACGCATCACGTACTCCACAATGACCGAGACTCCTTCCGCTGAAGAGGTCCTGCTCGTCGGCGTCATCGTCGCGGCGTTCGGCCTGCGCGGGCAGGTCAAGATGCGCACGATCACCGACAACGTGGAGCACCTGCACCGCAATGTGCGGACGCTCTTCATCGGCCCCAAGCGCCAGCCCTACCGGCTGAAAAACGTCCAGGTCCCCAAGGCCGGCACGGCCATTCTGACGCTCGAGGGGGTGACCGAGCGCACCGCCGCAGAGGAGCTGCGCGGGATGGAGGTCACGATTCACGAGCGCGACGCGGCGCCCCTCGCCGAGGACGAGTACTTCATCCACGATCTCTACAACCTGCTCGTCATCACCGAGGACGGCGACGAGATCGGGCGCGTCCGCGAGGTGCTCGAGACCGGCTCGAACGAGGTGCTGGTCGTCACGCGCCCCGGCGCCGCCGATGCGCTCATCCCCATGATCCACGACGTCGTGAGCGACCTGGATATCTCCGGCGGCCGCATTACGATCCGGCCGATAGAAGGTCTGCTGTAGCCGTCGTTGCGTTTTCCGCGGGCGCGTGCTAGAATCGCCCTACGGGCGCCGCGCGCGCCACCATCGCCCTCACCACCGCCCGCGAGAAAACGCATGCCTGAGCAGTCCGTCTCCCCCGCCCGCAGGAAGGTCCGGCTCCCGGGCCTCGATCCTGAAGTCACCCCCGTGATCGGCCTCGGCCTCGGCCTCGCCGGCGTCCTCCTCGGCCTCCGGCCGCGACTCGCCCCCTGGCCGCTGGCCGTCACCGCCGTCGCCGCACTCCTGTACCGCGACCCGGAGCGCACAACGCCGGACCTGAGCTACGCGCTCTTCGCGCCCGCAGACGGCACGCTGGTGGCGATCGAGGAAGAGTACGAGCACCGCTTCCTCCACACCGACGCGGTCCGGCTGTCGATCGACGTCTCGCCGGTCGATGTGCCGGTGCAGCGCAGCCCGCTGGCCGGCACGGTGGAGTACCTCGAGCACGTCGCGGGCATGTACCGCCCGCTCTGGCCGCTGCGCCCGCCCGAGGCCGAGCAGAGCGAGCGCCAGTACATCGGCATCGCGTCTGAGTGGGGGCCGGTGCTGCTGGCGATCACCGCCGGCTCGCTGGCCCGGCGGGTGAAGTGCCACGTGGCGCTCGGCGATCGGCTGGAGGCCGGCGAGCGCGTGGCGACGGTTCGCTTCGGCGCGCGGGTGGACCTGCTGCTGCCGCGCGATATCGTCGAAGGGCTGCCGCCGGTCGGCGCGCAGCTCGCGGCCGGCGTGAGCCCGCTCGGGCGGGTCGTCCCGCTGTAGCGGGCTGCCCTACCTGCCCTCGCCCCAGTACCGCTCGACCGCCTCGCCCAGCGCCGGGTCACGCCAACGGCGCAGCAGGCCGGCCGGGTACCCGGCCATCTTCGCCAGATCCCCAACCAGCCGGATCAGCGGCACCAGCAGCGCCGCGGCGGCGACCTGCCGCGGCGCAAGGCCCGCTGCCCGCCGGCGCAGCCGCCGCAGCGGCGCGCGGGTGTACACGAGGCCGCCGGCCAGCGGCAGCGCCAGGAGCCAGGGCCACCGGCGCGCCGCGCCCAGCACCGCCAGCAGCCCCAGGTAGGTCGTGTAGCGCACGACGTGGCGCTTGAGCCACAGCTTCGCCACGCCGTCGCCGCGCGCGTAGAGGTAGTACTGCCGCGCGAAGGCGCGCAGCGACGAGCGCGGGCGGAAGCGGACCAGCGCCTCAGGCGCGAACGCGAAGCGGAACCCGGCCCGCTTCAGCGCCAGGTCGAACAGGAGATCCTCGCAGTGGCTGGCCCACTCGGGGTAGCCGCCGACCGCCTCCCACGCCTCCCTGCGAAACGCCACGGACTTGCCGAAGGGCAGGAAGGTCGCCGGGTCGATCTCGGTCACATCGCGGTAGTTCGTCGCGCCGAGCGCCAGCTCGAACAGGCTGCGCGGCGCCGGCTCGAAGAAGCCGCCCACCACATCGGCCTCGCCGCGCTCGATCGGCGCGGCGATCCGCTCCAGCCAGCGCGCGTCCAGAGTCAGCCCGGCGTCGGTGCAGGCCACGATCCCCCCGCGGGTGTGGCGGATGGCATTATTTCGGCCAGATGGTATATTATGACCGCCGCGCACCAGACGTATCGGGTGCCCCGCAGCGATGAAACGCTCGACGATCGCGGCCGTGTCGTCGCGGCTGCCGCAGTCGTTGATCACGATCTCATCGGCCGGGCGCGTCTGCGCCAGCATCGACTCAAGCAGCTCGGCGATATTGTCGGCCTCGTCGCGCACAGTGCAGGCGATCGAGACCATCGAAGGAAGGATCTCCATGCCTCGTCTCATACTCTGGGCCGGGCTGCTCGCCGCGGCGATCGCGCTCGGCTCCTGCGCGAGCCCGCCGCCGGGCGGGGGCAGCACGCCCGCCGCCGCCACGCCTCCGCCCGCCGCCACAGAGACCGCCGCGCCGCCGGCGACCAGGGCCGCCTTCGAGCCGGCGGGGCCGACGCCGGATATCGCGTCGGTGCCGCGCGGCAGGACGCCGGAGGGCTATAACTACCTCGGCGACCCGCAGGCGCCGGTGACGCTCCTGGACTACTCGGACTTCCTCTGCACGACGTGCGCTTTCCACGTGTTGGAAACCGAGCCACAGATCTACGAGCGCTACATCGCCACCGGCAAGGTGCGGCTGGTCTACCGCCACCTCCTCCAGCTCGGCGAGGGGTCCCTGCGCGCCTCCGAGGCCGCCGAGTGCGCCGCGGACCAGGGCAAGTTCTGGGAGATGCGGCGGGCGATCTACGAGGGCCAGAGCGCGTTCAACGGCCCAGCGGGCATCGAGGGGGCGCTGGCGGTCTTCGCGCAGGACATCGGGCTGAACATGGGCGACTACAACACGTGTATGGTCGCCCGGACCCACCGCGCTGCGATCGAGGCGGATGCGCAGGCGGCGCGCGACGCCGGTATCCGCTCGCGGCCGGTGTTCGACATCAACGGCACGCGCCTGGTCGGCGCGCAGCCGTTCGGCGACTTCCAGCAGGCGATCGAGGCGGCGCTGCCACAGTAGACGGCGAGGGGCGCCGGCGGCGGCACCCCTCGTCAATAGAGCGCTGAGCGGGCAGGCGCGGCGCGCCCCACAGCTACTGCCGCTGGCACACCTGGCACAGCCCGTACACCTCGAGCCAGTGGCCGTCCACGCGGAAGTTCAGCCGGCGCGCGAGCCCGCCGAGCACCTCGTCGATATCACATCCCTCGAAGGCCACCACCTGGCCGCAGTTCCTGCAGACCATGTGGTGCTGGTGCCCGCCCTCCGCCGGCACGTACGCGTGATCCGCGGAGAACGGCGTCTCCTTGTTGGCGCTCCAGTGGACGCGCGAGAGCCAGCCGTCGTCGAGCAACAGGTCGACCGTGCGGTAGATCGTGGCCCGCCCGATCGGCCCATTCTCTCCTCCCAAGTCCCGAAAGAGCTGCTCTGCGCTGAACGGCTGGGTGTACTGAGTGATCCGCTCCAGTATCGCCCGCCGCGGCCCGGTCACACGATGACCGTGAGCGCTGAGGTCGGCCAGCACCTTCTCGGTCCAGGACATGGGGTCTTCTCCTCTGGGGCTACAATGAGAGCGCATTGAAACCCGATCATTATAGCACGAGTCTGGCGGCGGCCTTCCGATTATGGTATAGTCTCTCCCAACGGCGCGCGAGGCGAGGCCTGCCGCGCCCGATGGTCTTTCGTCCATGCGCCGGAGCGCTCCGGCTGATCGAGGGAGGATAATGCCCCAGCACGGTCTTTGGCGCCCGCTCGCAGTCATTCTGATTGGGCTCGCGCTGACATTCTCGTTGCTCGTCCGCACCGAGGGAGCGCCACAGCGCCAGCAGTCGCTGGAAGATTACCCTGAGCCGACCCGCACAGCGCTCGTGCAGCAGACGCAGACGGCTGCCGCAAACTTTGGCTCGAACCAGACAGGCTACCCGCCGGCCCAGGGCGGCACGCCCACCAGCGACACGCCGCAGCAGCCGACCCAGACGACAACGACCACCACAGAGACTGTCCGAACCACTGTGACAGCCACGCTCGAGACGATCACACCGACGCTCGCGACGCCGACGCTCGCGGGGCAGACGGCGGCGCCGGCGGCCACGCCCCAGCCGACCGAGACGCCGACCAAGCAGGGCGCCATCGAGTGCACGCCCGGCGTCCCGCTCACCGTCTCGGGCGAAGGGCCGCCCTACGCCCCCGTCCTGCTCTACTTCGACCGGCGCGTCGTCGGCGGCGGGAGCGTGAAAGCCGACGGCTCCTTCACGCTGCCGCTGGTGATCGGCAGCGAGCGCGCAGGCGATCATGAGATCTCGGTGCGCCTGCGCGGCAGCACCGAGGTCCTGACCGAGTTCACCTGCACGGTGCCCGCCGTCACGCCGACGCCGATACCCGGCCGGCGCACGTTCCCCTGAGAGGAGGGGGCGCCGGCCGCGCCGCGGCGCCGCACAGGCCCTGCTGAGGACCGCGGAGGCTTGCACGTTTCAGTGGGGTGTGCTATGTTCTACTGCGGGGAGGTCGTCTGTGTGGGGACGGGGCACGTGGCGGAGACAGGCCCTGCTGCTGGCTGGCAGCGCTGGGTAGAGCGAACCAGGCGCGCCCTCGTTCCCGGCCCTGCGGTTCCGCTGGACGAGCTGCTCCTGGTGCGCGACCTCGCGGGCCGCGCGGCGCGCCAGCTCGATCCGCCGCACGGGGTCACGCCCCGCGCCGGCGCGGTGCTGATCCTGCTCTACCCGGATGGCGACGACCTGCGGCTGCCGCTCACCGTGCGCAGCGACCTGCTCCCGAACCACCGCGGCGAGGTATCGCTGCCGGGGGGCGCAACCGACCCGGAGGACAGCGGGCCCGCGCAGACGGCGCTCCGCGAGTGCCACGAGGAGCTCGGCGTCGAGCCGGCGACGGTCGATGTCTGGGGAGAGCTGCGGCCGATCTACATCCAGCCGAGCAACTTCCTGATCACGCCGGTCGTCGGCTTCTGCGCGGGGCTGCCCGCGCTGCGAGTCAACCACCACGAGGTCAGCGCGGTGATCACCGTGACGCTTCGCGAGCTACTGGACCCGCGGACGGTTGACGTCGAGCAGCGGACGCTGCGCGGCCACGAGGTGTATGTTCCGTTCTTTACCGTCGGCGGCCACAAGGTCTGGGGCGCCACAGCGCTCATCCTGAGCGACCTCGTCGCCCGGATCCGCCGCCTGTAACCGGACTCTGCAGGAGGACGACGTTATGACGCTCGACCAGGCGATCGCCGACCTGACGGCTCGGATCAAGGGCGCCAGCCCGAACGCCGTCGTGCGCGTGCAGCGCCGCTCGGCGGAGGAGGCAGCGATTCGCGCCTACGCGCCGGCCGAAGACGAGGAGGCGATCAAGAGCGCCACCCAGGAGCTCACGCTGAAGCTGCTGACCGATGAGGGCCTGGACGTGCAGGTGCTGGTCTACGATATTGCTACATCGCTGCCGCCAGAACAGTCATAACCCAGCTCGCACACAGGTGATGAGCGCGGCGTAGGAGAGGCGCACCGACGGCGCGTCTCTCCTACGCCGCACGTTCTCTGGCACATATCGAAGGAAGGCCATGTTCTCGCTCGGGCAGATTGGGAAGACCGCGGGTATCCTGCTTGGAACTGCCGCCGGCATCGCGGGCGTCGGCGCGCTGGCCGCGCTGCGGCGGCCGGTGCCCCGCACGTCGGGCACGCTGCCGCTGCCAGGCCTGCGGGCGCCGGTGCAGGTGCTGCGCGACCGCTGGGGCGTGCCGCACATCTACGCCCGCAACAGCGCCGACCTCTTCGCGGCCCAGGGCTACTGCCACGCCCAGGACCGGCTCTGGCAGATGGAGTTCCAGCGCCGCATCGCCTACGGCGAGCTCGCCGAGCTGTTCGGCGCCGTCGCGCTGGACTCGGACCGCTTCGTGCGCGTGCTGGGGCTCGGGCGGGTGGCGCGGCGCGAGGTGGAGCTGCTCTCCGAAGAGGCGCGCCAGGCCGTCGAGGCCTATGTGCACGGCATCAACACCTACATCAGGCAGCACAGCGGCAACCTGCCCGTCGAGTTCACCGTGCTCCGCGTCCGCCCGCGCCCGTGGGAGCCGGCCGATGTCCTGGCCTGGCCGAAGTTCATCGCGCTCTCGCTCTCCCAGAACTGGAAGCTGGAGCTGCTCCGCGCGCGGATCGTGGCGGCGGTGGGCCCGGAGCGCGCCGCCGCCCTCGAGCCCTCCTACCGCGATCAGCCGCTGATCATCCCCGCCGGCGCCCGCTACGACACGGACATGGGCGAGAGCGCGCTCAGGCGCGCCGCGGCGGCCGAGCGGTTCATCAACGACGGCACCGGGCAGGGGAGCAACGCGTGGGCCGTCAGCGGCGCCCGCAGCGCCACCGGCTTCCCGCTGCTCGCCAACGACCCACACCTGCCCATCCAGATCCCCTCGGTGTGGTACGAGAACCACCTCAGCGGCGGCGAGTACCACGTCACCGGCGCGAGCATGCCCGGCGTCCCCGGCGTCCTGATCGGGCACAACGAGCATATCGCCTGGGGCATCACCAACGGCATGGTCGATGTGCAGGACCTGTACCAGGAGCGGTTCGACCCCAACGACCCGGCCGGGCTGCGCTACGAGTACCGCGGCGGCTGGGAGCAGGCCGAGCTGGTGCGCGAGGAGATCGTGGTGCGCGGCCAGCGCGAGGTGGTGATCGAGGAGGTCCGCATCACCCGCCACGGCCCGGTGATCACGCCGCTGGTCCCGGACGCCGAGCGGGACGGCGAGACGGAGGATCTGCCGCTGGCCCTGCGCTGGACGTCCCTCGACGCCGCCTCGCCGCTCGAGAGCTTCCTGAGGGTGAACCGGGCCCACGACTGGGAGAGCTTCCGCGAGGCGCTTGACGACCTGAACCTGCCGCCGCTCAACTTCACCTACGCCGATGTGGACGGCCATATCGGCTACACGCTCGCCGGCCGCGTCCCAGTGCGGGCCCGGGGCGACGGGCGCCTGCCGGTGCCGGGCTGGAGCGGGGAGTACGAGTGGCAGGGCTTCATCCCGCACGCCGATCTGCCGCACGTCTTCGACCCCGAGGAGGCGCTGGTCGTCACCGCCAACAACCGGATCGTCGGCGAGGACCACACGCCGCCGCTGCACGGCGAGTGGCTGTGCGGCTACCGGGCGGCCCGGATCCGCACGCTGCTGCTGCAGCACGCGAAGCACGACACCGAGACGTTCAGCCAGATCCACGGCGACGTGCGCAGCCTGCCCGGCCTGGCGATCGCGGCGCTGGCCGGCCGCCTGCCGGACACCACGCCGCTGGCGAAGGCCGCCCGCGAGGCGCTTGCGACCTGGGACGGCGACCTGACCGCCAACTCGGTCGGCGGGGCGATCTACGCGCGCCTGCGCAGCAAGCTGCTCAGGGCGGCCTACAGCGATGTGGCCGACGCGCTGGACCTCGTCGCCGGCCTCGGCGCACACGCGTCGCTCCCGGGGCACGACCTGCTCCACCGCGCGCTGCCGGACGTGATCGAGCGCGCGCTCCAGCGCGAGGACAGCTGGCTGCCCGACGGCCGCACCTGGGACGAGCTGCTGGCCGAGGTGTGGGCCGCCACCCTCGCCGAGCTGCGCGCCGAGCAGGGCGATGACGTCTCCCAGTGGCGCTACGGCCGCAGCCACACGCTGACGCTGCGCCATACGCTCGGCGCCTCGCCCGCGCTGGCCTCGGTCTTCAACCGCGGCCCCTTCCCCACCGGCGGCGACGAGGACACCGTGTTCATGGGGCACATACCGCGCGCAGTCTCCGGCCCGCCGATCTACGTCGGGCCATCGTACCGCCAGATCTGCGACACCAGCGACTGGGACCGCAGCCAGAGCATCCACGCCGTCGGGCAGTCCGGGCACCCCGGCAGCCTGCACTACGCCGACTTCGTGCAGCCGTGGCTCAACAACCAGTACCACCCGATGCCCTGGAGCCGGACGCGCGTCGAGGAGGTCGCGACCTCACGCATGACGCTGGTGCCGGACGAGGCGTAGGCCTGCTCCGCCGCGCCCCGCGCCTGCTGGAGGGGCTTGGGGAGACTTGGCCTCCCCGAAATCGATATTCTGCCGCAGAGCGTCGGCAAGGGTATCCGGAAGGCCGCTGGTCCTCCAGATACCTTCGTTCCGCCACCTGCGCAAGCCGGGTGGTGTTGGAGGGCCTGTGGCCCTCCAACACCACCTGAGCCGTGTCTGAATGGGCTGCGCGAGCCTCAGCGCTCCCCGCCACAACGCCGAGCACCTCGATGCGCGATTACGACGAAGTCCGTGTTGCTGGAGCGCTGCTGCTCGCGGTCGAGCAGGCCTGCGTCAACCTGAGCTTCTTCATCGACGAGCCGACCAGCGAATACCTGCGCGGGGTCAGCCCGACCGGGTGGTACCCGCTCCACACCTACACCGCGCTGCTGGATCTGGTGGCCTCGCGCTACGCCGACCCGGCGCCGATCCTGGAGCGCATCGGCAGCGAGATGATCCGGATCTGGTACCAGACCGGCGCCGCCGGCCTCGTACAGAGCGCGGTTGAGTTCCTCCAGTTCCAGACCAGCTCGCGGGGGTACTACAGCATGGTGCAGGGCCCGCCGGACAAGATCGGCACGTTCGAGCTGGTGGAGCTCGACGAGCAGGCGGGCACGGCGGTTCTGCGCAGCACCACGCCCTTCAGCAAAGACCTGGAGCGCGGCGTCATCCTGGCGGGAATCAGCGTCCCTCAGCCGCTGGCCTACGCCAACGTAGACAACAGCGCCGACGTCCACACCTATCTGATCGAATTCCACTGATGGACGAGCACTTCGAAGCGATCGACGCGCAGACGTTTCTCAACGCCGGCTCCCTGGACGCGCGGCGGTCGCTGCAGGGCGCCGAGCTGCAGCATATCTTCTGGCGCTACAAGTCGCTGGAGAAGGAGCTGGAGCGGCAGAAGGCGTTCTGGAAGTCGACCAACGACACGCTGGCGCAGGCGTTCGTCCAGGTCCGCGAGCAGGAGCGGGAGCTGAAGGAGAAAAACGAGCTGCTGTCGCAGTCGTACCGGCAGCTCCACGCGCTCACCGAGCGCCTGCAGACCGAGCTGGCCCTCGCCCGCCAGATCCAGCAGAGCCTGCTGCCGCCGCGCCAGCCGGCCTGGGCCGGCCTGAGCGTCTACTGCGTCTGCATCCCGGCCCGCGAGGTGGGCGGCGACTTCTACGACTACCACCCGCTGGGCGAGGGGCGCTTCGCGCTCACCGTGGGCGATGTGTCCGACAAAGGCATGTCCGCGGCGCTGCTGATGGCGATCAGCCTGGCGCACTTCGATTCCGCGCTGACCTTCACGCTGCCGCCCCACGAGGTGCTGGCGCACCTGGACCGGTCGCTGGTGCGCTACACCAGGGCGACCGGCCAGAACTGCGCCCTGTGTTATGTCGAGATCGACGAGCTGAAGCTCCACATCGCGAACGCCGGCGGCGTGCCCCCCTTCATCCGCCGGGCGAACGGCAGCGTCGAGCGGCTCGACGTCGGCGGGCTGCCGCTCGGAGTCGGGCTCGGGTCTGAGGCAGGCTACGAGGAAACGACGGTGACGCTCGCGCCGGACGATGTGGTGATCCTGACCAGCGACGGCGTGGTCGAGGCCAAGACCGCCGGCGGCGACCTGTTCGGCTTCGAGCGATTGGAGCGGGCCATCGCCGCCGGGCCGCCCGCTAACCCCAACGCCATGCTCGAGCACCTTCTGAGCGAGGTCTCCAGCTTCGTCGCAGGCGCGGAGCCGCACGACGACCTGACCATCGTCGCGTTCCAGGTGCAGGCCGCAACAGCCGGCTGACGGCCGGGCAGGGGACACCCGGTGTTTCGAAAGCCGCCCGAGAGCTCGCGGGCGCGCCGCTACACCAGGCTCTCGCGCGCCGGGAGGCGCTGCGCAGCCGCCCAGTCCTTGGTCATCACATAGCGCGCCCGGCCGTCTGTGCACCACAGGATGGTGAACAGCCCGACCGGGCGTGCTATCGCGACGCGCACCCCATCCAGATACATGCGCGCAAACCGATCGCGCTGAACCTCAGCCTCGCCGATCACGGTCAGCACGTGCAGGGCGGCGAACAGCGGGATGCGCATCGCGCCCTCCTTCTATCGTCGCGCTCGACCCAGCGGCGCGGGCCGGGTAGAGCCTGTGAGCCCGGCGCGCCTACTCCTCGGCAGCGACATCGGACTCGCGCTGGACCGCCTCGACCTGGCTCTCGATCCAGGCCTCGGCCTCGTCGCGCGACTCGAGCCACTCGGACTGGCGCGTGCCCCTCTCCACATCCAGCTGCGCCACCCAGCGGCCACCGTCCTCCAGCTGGCTGATCATCGCACGCCCCACCGGCGTGTCGATCGACCAGCTTCGCTCAGAGTCCGCGCGCATCCAGTCAGTCTCGCTCATCACATGCCTCCGGCAGATGTGTCACCGGCTCCCAGAGGAACATCCCACGGGGGGCCGCGGCCTCACGCCACGTGACCGCCGGCAAACTGCCAGCGACATGGCATTGGCAACAAGCGTGCCGGCATCACATGCGCGCGAGCACCTCCCGCACCAGAGCGCTGAACTTCGGCTTGGCCATCTCGCCCGCCTCGAGCACCTCCTCGTGGTTGGCCGGCGGGCCGTCCGGCAGCGCCAGGTTCGTGATCAGCGAGATCCCCAGCACCCGCATGCCCATGTGCCGCGCGACGATCACCTCCGGCGCGGTCGACATCCCGACCGCGTCCGCGCCCAGGACGCGCGCCATGCGCAGCTCGGCGCTGCTCTCGAAGGCCGGGCCGGCGAGCATCAGGTACACCCCCTCGCGCAGCACCGTCCCCTGCTCGCGCGCCACCGTGTGCGCCAGCCTCCCCAGCTCCGGGTCGTACGCGCCGACCATGGCCGGGAAGCGCGGCCCGAGCCGGTCGTCGTTCGCGCCGCGCAGCGGGTGGTAGCCGGCCATGCCCGGCAGGAAGATCTGGTCCGTGATGCGCATCAGGTCGCCGACCTGCCAGTCGTCCCGCACCCCTCCGGCAGCGTTCGTCACCAGCAGCGTGTCGCAGCCCAGCGCGCGCAGCACACGCACCGGGAACGTCACCTGCTGCATCGAGTAGCCCTCGTAGAAGTGGAAGCGGCCGCGCATCACCGCCACCGGCTGGCCGCCCAGCCTGCCGATCGCCAGCTCGCCGCGGTGCCCGACGACCGTCGAGCGCGGGAAGCCGGGGATGTCCGTGTACGGCACGGCGACGCCATCCGCGAGCTCGTCGCCCAGCGCCCCGAGCCCCGAGCCCAGGATCAGGCCCACGCGCGGCGTGACCGGCGCCCGCGCGGCGATCACAGCCCGCGCCCGCTCGATCCGTTCGTACAGATCGTCCGTCTCGATGTTCTCTACGCTCATCAGCCCTCGCTGTGGATCAGATCCGGCTCAGCAGATCGCGCCGCTTCGCCTCGAACTCCTCCTGCGAGAGCAGCCCTTGGTCGCGCAGGTCGGCCAGCTTCTGCAGCGTGGCCTCGAGGTCGTTGGCGGCGCGCCCCACCGGCGGGATGTAGGCCGCCAGGCTCTGCGGGTCCAGGTAGCCGAAGCCGCGGTTGTAGTCGTTCTTGGCATCCATCATCGCCCGCTTGAACTCCAGCGGGCGCTCGATGCGCTGGAAGTGGTTGATCCCGCTGTCGGAGCCGGTGATAATCTCGATGTCGCCGAAGTCGAAGATCCGGCCGATCCAGCTCTGCCGCAGCTCCACATCGTTGATCTTCTCCAGCGACGAGTCGACCGCCTCCTTGTTGAAGATTCCGCGCAGCTGGATCACCCGCGAGTCGGTCACGAAATACTGCTCGTTGTTCCAGCGGAAGTAGTCGAGCACCGCGCTGATCAGCACCAGCGCGCTGATCGCGACGCAGGTGATCATCACGAGCTGCCCGACGGGCTGCCCGGCCAGCACGCGGTTCGGGAACGCCGCCTGCGAGGCCACACCGGCGGCGATCAGCAGCCCGATCAGGAACAGCTCGGTGAGGATGTTGCTGATCAGCACGAACACGTGCTGTCTGGTGACATACAGGACGGTCTCGCCGCGGCCCAAGAGTTCGTCGATGTAGGCCATGCCATGCTCCTTGTACGACGGCCGGTGCGCGGGGCGCTCAGAGCGCGCTCCGCACGTCCTCCAGGAACTCCACCGATTTCAGGTCGCGCTCCAGGATCCGCCTGATATACGCCCGCAGAAGCTGCTCGGCCTCGCGCCGGACCTCCTGCGAGAGCGAGAGGCGCTCGACCGCCTCGACCGGCTGCATCTGGAGGAAGCGCAGCAGCTTGAACGACGCCAGGCTCATCCGGCTGGCGCTGCGGTCGGCCGGGGCGCAGCGCGGGCAGAGGGCCCCGCCGGCCGCCGGGCTGAAGTGCCGGGTGTCCTCGTCCAGCAGCTCCTGGCACATCGCGCACTCCCGCAGCTGGGGCCGGAAGCCGAGCGCGTCGAGCAGGTGCAGCTCATAGTGCCGCAGCACCAGATCCGGCGAGCGGCTGGTATCCAGGGCGCCCAGGGTGCTCACAAGCAGCTCGAAGGCGCGGCGGTTCTCGTCCTCGTCCTCGGTCATGCGGTCGATCAGCTCGGCCACGTAGTACGCCGCGCCGATGCGCTCCAGGTCGCCGCGCAGCCCGTCGTAGCTGGCGCGGATCACGCTCTGCGTGACGATATCGAGGTTGCGCCCCACCGCGAGCAGCATCGTCGTGTAGGTGAAGAGCTCGATGTGCCCCGCCAGCCGGCTGGTGGTCTTGCGCACGCCCTTCGCCACCACGCGCCGCTTGCCCTGCGGCGTCATGAGCGTCAGCAGGCGGTCGGCCTCGCCGAAGTCGCTGCGCCGAATGATCACCGCCTCGGTTCGATACACCCTATCTCGCATCACACCGCCTCATCGCGCCCTGTCAGGCGCTGGCGCAGCACGCCGGCGGCCCTCGCGCCGACCTGGTACGCCCGGTTGAGCTGCTGCTCGGGGAGCAGCTCGGCCACCCGCCGCCGCAGCGCGGCGCTCGGCGCGCCGTGCACTCCGAGCAACTCCTCCGCCTGGGCGTAGAACTCCAGCGCGGCCACGACCACCGCCAGGTCGTGCTCGCTCAGCGGCTGTTCCGGCCGGCCCACGTCCTCGGCCAGGCCGTAGCCCGCCCGCCGCAGCCGCTCGGCGAGGCCGGGGGCGTCGCCCTCGCGCACCAGCAGCGCGCGCTCGCCCAGCTGCTCCACGCGGGGCATCCGCACCCGGCGGTCGCGCCGCACCCGCTCGAGCAGCGCCGCGTCCTCGGCCTGCAGCACGTAGCCGCGCCGCAGCGCGATCTGGCCGTACTGCCCGGCCCACTCCGTGAGCGTCGCCTCGACGTTCTGCGGGAGCGGGCGGCCGGAGTGCTGCTCCAGAAAGCGGAGCATCTCTTCCAGGCCGATCCCGCGCTGGCGCGCGGCCTGGATGCTCCGGCGCGTCAGCCGGTAGGTCGTGGTCTCGTGGCCCGGAGCCGTCTCGGCGATCCGCGCCAGCTGAAAGCGCGCGTAGGGCGAGGCAAAGGCCCCGGCCACAACTTCGAAGTTGGGCTGCACCACCAGCGGCTCGACGGGCGGCTCCTCGGGCGCGGGCGCCCCCTGCAGCAGCGCGGCGCCGTACGCGTTGAGGCAGAAGCTCGCCGGCGAGCCGGACGAGGCGACGTCCACCAGCCCGAGCCAGCGCAGCGAGCAGCTCACGACGCCGCGGATCTGCGCGCCCTCCACCGCATCCCAGTGGGCGAAGCCGTCGAGCGACAGGTTGGCGCGGCTCGTCAGCCCCCAGCGGTCATACTCTCCGTCCGGCCGCGCGTAGTCCGGCTCAACCTCCTTCACCTCCGCGACGAACGCCGGCAGGTCCAGCCACACGCCGGCCGGCGCCTGCGCCAGCAGCTTCAGCAGCGCGCGGCGTGCGGCGGCGACATCGCGCGCGAACGGCCGGCGCGTCCGTATGCCCTCCAGCGCCGCCAGCTCGTCCCACTGCGATTCGACCCAGCCCTCGAACAGCCGGCGCAGCCGCTCCAGCCGCGGCAGCCGGAGCCAGTCCAGCGCACCGCGCGTCGGGCGCAGCAGGCCGTCGGCATCCAGCCGGATCAGACCCGCGCCGAGCGCCACGTGCCGGAAGAAGTGCGCGTAGGGCCAGTGCTCCTCGCGCGTCACGCCGACGAGGTCGCCGGCCAGCCCCCAGCCGCGAGCCAGCCGGACCAGGCTGGCCTTCGTCAGCCCGCCGCCGGGGATGACATCCAGCCGCTCATCGCGCGCCAGGGCCAGGAAGTCCAGCATGCGCCGCTCTAGGAGCGCGACATCGGCCACGAGCGCTGCTGCAGGGCAAGGGGCTGGGGAGAATGAGAGGCGCGCGCGGCGCGGCGCAACTTCCGGCATGAGCGGAAGCAGATCGGGCGGCACGGCGTACACTCGGCTCTGGGCCATGTGGGTTTCCTGGATCAGCCCGAGGAGAAACAGGCGCTCGGTCGGGCTCGGCGCCTCCTGCAGAGCGATGAGGTACGTGCGCGGGTTGGGGTAGCTGCCGTGCTTCCTCACCCGCCCAAACCGGCGCTCGAGCACTGCCGCCGGGATCGAGCCGCCGTGTGCCAGCACCTGTGTCAGCGCTTCCCGCTCCGAGGGCGCCAGGCGTGCCAGCACCTGTGCCACCGACCCGGCCTGCAGCATCGTCTCGGCCAGCTCCTCGGCGCTTGTGGCCGGCTCGAGCGCCCAGAGCCGCGCCAGTGTCTCGCGCTCCAGCGCGCTGCGTTCCGTGAGCCAGAAGCGGAGCGGCGCCGCGGGCGAGACCGTCAGTTCGCGCATATGCTCCTGTTCACATAAAACCCACAGTATTATAGGTCATCGAAGGCTGGATGGTCAATAAACGCGGCCATCACAGCGGCCTGTAGCGCACCGGCTCGCCCGGCTCGCAGCCAAGGGCGCCGCGCGTCACCAGGTGCTCGAGGTGCGCCAGGGTCTCGGCCATCGCGAACCGCATCTGGTGCGTCGTCAGCTCGTGCATCGGAAAGACGGCGCAGCAGACCTCGTACGCGGTGGCGCCCGCCCCCACCGCCTGCAGCATCGCCTGCAGGCGCTGCTCGTGGTGGTCGTGCAGCTCGGCCAGCCGGGCCTGGAAGGCGGTGATCACCTGGCCGTGGCCCGGCAGCGCCAGCGCCACATCCAGCCGCGCGAGCCGCTCGAGCGACCGCAGGAAGTCGTCCAGCGGGTCGGCGAGGCCGCCCGGCCAGCGCCCGATGTTCGGCGTGATCTTCATCAGCACCGTGTCGCCGCACAGCAGGAGGCGCTCCTCGGCGCAGTAGAGCGCCAGGTGGCCGGCGCTGTGGCCCGGCGTGGCGATCTGGACGAAGCGCCGCCGGCCGATCTGAAGCTCCTCGTCGGGGTCGAGGACGGTGGTCGAGCGGGGCACGGGGTGGGTCATCAGCCGCAGGGCCGCGATGTCCCGCCCGATCGTCTCGAGGAGCTGGGGCGGCATGCCGTGGCGCACGAACAGGTCGCCGATCGCCTGGAGCGCCTCGGCGCCCTCGTGCCACTGGGCCTGCGCGAACGCCTGCTCGGCGGCCGAGAGGAGCACCGGCGCCCCGCTGCGCGCCTGGAGCCAGCCGGCCATGCCGTAGTGGTCGGGGTGGGCGTGGGTGAGCACAATGCGCTTGATCGCCTCGGGCCGAATCGCCAGGCGCTCCAGCGCCGCGCTCCAGGCCGCCTGGCTCGGCTCGTAGTTCAGGCCGGTGTCCACCACCGTCCAGCCGTCTCCGTCGCGCAGCAGGTAGCAGTTGACGATCCGCAGGGGGAAGGGCAGCGGGAGTTGGAGCTGGTAGATATCTTCGGCGACCTGCATGTGTGCCTCGTCGGTGGGCGTTCTCGGTATAATAGCAGAAGGCTTCGCCTTCGGGTATCACGAATGGCCGGAGGCGAGCGACACCGGGAGCGCGCCGGGCGCGGCCCCTCGCGCTCCACAGACTCCGCCGCCAAAGGACTTGCTCAACGCTGCATCGACAGGCGTGCGCGGCTGCGGCGAAGCTGCAGCCGCGCACGTCGTATCTCCCCCTACGCTCGCTGCACGAGGGTGGCGGGGAGCGAGAGGTACGATGGCCGAACACATTCCCCTGGAGGAGCTGCGCGCCTGGGTGCAGGAGTGCGGCGAGACCGCCAAAGGTCTGTACAACAACGTCGCCGGCAGCCGCAAGGCGGACCGCAGCTGGGTCACCGAGGCGGACCTGGCGGTGGAGCGCATGCTCACCGCACGCATCGCCGAGCGCTTCCCGCACCACGGCATCCTGGGCGAGGAGCAGACGCGCGAGGGGCTGGACCGCGAGTTCGTCTGGGCGATCGACCCGATCGACGGCACGGCGTCCTTCGTCGCCGGCCTGCCGATCTGGGGCATCTCGCTCGGGCTCCTGCGGCGCGGCGAGCCCTACCTGGGGCTCCTGTACTTCCCGCTGATGGGAGACTGGTACTGGGCCGAGCCGGGCGGCGGCGCCTATCTGAACGGGCGCCCCATCCGCGTGGCCGAGCCCGGCCCGCTGGACAGCGAGGACTGGCTGAGCGTGCCCTCCAACGCCCACCGCCGCTTCGAGATCGACTTCGTGGGCAAGACCCGCAGCCTCGGATCCACGGCCGCGTCGCTGTGCTACGCGGCGCGCGGCAGCGCGACGGCGTCGCTGATCAGCGGGTCCTCGATCTGGGACATCGCCGCCGCGCTGGCGGTGCTGTACGCGGCGGGCGGGGTGGCCGTCGGCCTCTCGGGCGCGCCGCTCGACACGAGGGAGCTGCTCGGCGGCGGCCACCAGCGCGAGCCCGCCCTGGCCGGCCACCCGGCCTACGTCGAGGAGCTGCGCGCGCACATTCGCGTGCGGCCCCGCCAGAGATAGAGCGCGTCCACCCGTATCCGGCTACGCCGGGCGAGTGGACGCGGACCGTTCGCTGTGCGATGGGATGTGCGGCCGCTGCGCGGCACGCCCAGCGCGCATCCCTAGCGCTTGGTGTACTGCGGCCGCTTGCGGGCGCGCTTCAGACCAGCCTTCTTGCGCTCCTTCACCCGCGGGTCGCGCGTGAGCAGGCCGGCCTGCTTCAGCGTCGGGCGGAGCTCGGGGTCCATGTCCAGCAGCGCGCGCGCGATGCCGTGGCGCACCGCGCCGGCCTGGCCGGCGCTGCCGCCGCCGCGCACCTTCACCAGCACGTTGAGGTTGGACGTGTTGCCCGTCAGCTCCAGCGGCTGGAGGACCATCTTGTGGAGCAGCTCGCGCGCGCCGAAGTACTCCTCGACGCTCTTGCCGTTCACGACGAGCTCACCGGTCCCGGGGAACAGGCGCACCCGCGCGACCGCAGTCTTGCGGCGGCCAGTGCCCTGGTAGTATCGCTTCTCAGTCATTATGCTCTCCAGGTGGCGCTAGCCGCGAGGCCGCGGCTCGTAAACCTTCGGCTGCTGTGCCGCGTGCGGGTGGTTCGGCCCGGCGTAGACCTTCAGCTTGGTCAGCTGCCGCCGGCCCAGCCGCGTCTTCGGCAGCATGCCCTTCACCGCGAAGCGGATGATCCGGTCCGGGTGCGTGGCGAGCATGCGCCGGTACGGCGTCACCTTCAGCCCGCCGGGGTAGTTCGAGTGCCGGATGTAGGTCTTCTGGTCCGGCTTGCGGCCGGCCAGGTGGACCTTCTCGGCGTTCACCACCACGACGAAGTCGCCGCCGTCGATGTACGGGCTGAACGTCGGCTTGTGCTTGCCCCGCAGCAGCACTGCAATCTGCGTCGCGAGCCGCCCGAGCGTCTGGCCGGTCGCGTCGACGACGTACCAGTCGCGCTGGATCTCGGACGCCTTTTGTGCGTAGGTCTTCATCCTCATACCCTCAAACGAGTGTGTCTGCAGCCCAGATGTCGTCCGGGTAGCTCACCGACAACAAAAACAGGCCGTGCGCCGGGGCGAGTGCCCGCGGCCTGCGCCGCTCGCGGTCCGCGAGCGCCGTCGCGAGGCCGTCAATCCCAAGCCGGCCCTCGCCCACCAGCAGCAGCGTCCCGACAATGTTGCGCACCATGTGGCGCAGGAACGCATTTGCCACGATGTCAACCGTCACGACCGGCTGTCCCCACAGCTCGGTCCGCTCGCAGTGCGCGCTGTAGCAGATGCGCACCGTCGAGCCCTCCTGCGGCCCGTCGCTGAACGGGGCGAAGTCGTGCGGGCCGAGGATCGGCTCCAGCGCCCGGTTCATCGCCGCCGTATCGAGCGGCCGCGGCACGTGGGCCGCGTACCGGCGCAGCAGCGGCGCCGCCACCGGGCCGTTGTCGATCACGTAGCGGTAGGCGCGCCGCACCGCCGTGTGGCGCGCGTGGAACTCGTACGGCACATCGCGTGCCTCGAGCACCGCCACATCCTCCGGGAGTATCCCGTTCAGCCCGCGCACGATCGTCGCGAGGTCGTGGCGCGTCTCGGTGCGGACGTTGGCCACCTGGCCGCGCGCGTGGACCCCCGCGTCCGTCCGGCCCGCGAGCGTCACCCGCCGCTGCTCGCCCGTCAGCTGCCGCCAGGCGCTCTCGAGCGCCCCCTGCACCGTGCGGCCGTTGTTCTGCCACTGCGAACCGACGAAGTCCGTTCCGTCGTACTCGATCCGTAGGGCGACGTTCCGCATATCGGTGGTCTGTAGTCAGCGCGCAGCAGCCAGTGCCGCTGAGTTCGCTGGCTCCTGGCTACGCCGCACCGCCTACAGGAGCTCGATCAGCGCCATCTCAGCCGCGTCGCCGAGCCGCGGGCCGAGCTTCGTGATGCGGGTGAAGCCGCTGGTGCGGTCCGCGTACTGCTCGGGCGCGAAGGCGAACAGCTGCCGCATCGCCTTCTTGCTCGCCAGCTTGGAGAGCGCCATGCGCCGCGCGTGCGGCGTGTCCTGCCGCGCGAGCGCGATCAGGCTCTCGATCTCGGGCTGCACCGCCTTGGCCTTCGGCAGCGTCGTCTTGATCTTGCGGTGCTCGATCAGCGCGATCATCAGGCCGCGGATGAGCGCCTTCTTCTGCTCGTAGTCGCGACCGAGCTTAAACGTCGACTTCTGGTGTCGCATCTCTCAACCTTTATCTCACACGGCCCTCTAGACCTCGCCGGTCACCACGCCAGCGCCGTTCGTCGGCGCGCCGCCGATGCGCGGGATGTAGCCGCGCTCGATCAGCTTGTCGCGGATCTCCTCCATCGACTTCTGGCCCAGGTTGCGCACGGAGAGGAGCGCCTTCTCGTCCATCTCCAGCACCTGGCCGACCTTGGTGATGTCGGCGCGCTTCAGGCAGTTGTACGTCCGGGTGGACAGGTCCAGCTCCTCGATCGGAGTGTCGTAGATGTCGGCCGGGATCGCCAGGCCGTTCGGCCCGGTCGCCGGCTGCTCCTGCTCGGTCGACAGCCGGTTGAAGTCGGCGATCGTCTGGCAGTACTGCACCAGCACCTGCGCGGCGTGGCTCAGCGCATCGCCAGCCTTGATCGTCCCGTCGGTCCAGATCTCGATGATCAGCCGGTCGAAGTCGGTCGCCTGCCCGATACGGGTGTTCTCGACGACGTAGTTCACCTTCGGCACCGGCGTGAAGATCGCGTCCACCGGGATCTCGCCGATCGGCAGCGCGTCGCGCTGGTCGGCCGGCAGGTAGCCCCGGCCGCGCTCGACGGTCATCTCGATCTCGATGTGCGCGTCGTCCGAGTCGAGCGTGCAGATGTAGTGGTTCGGGTTGACCAGCTCGACGTTGCTCGGCGCGTCGATGTCGCCGGCGCGCACCACACCCGGGCCCTGCTTCGTCAAGAGCACCTTGACCGGGCGCTCCGCGTAGGAGCGCATGCGGATGCCCTTGATGTTCAGCACAATCTCGGTCACATCCTCTTTGACGCCCGGGATGGTCGAAAACTCGTGGAACACGCCGTCGATCTTTATCTTGGTCACCGCCGACCCAGGGATCGAGGACAGCAGGACGCGCCGCAGGGCGTTGCCCAGCGTGTGGCCGTAGCCCGGGTCGAGCGGCTCAATCTTGAACCGGCCGTAGTTCTCCGCCGCCTGCACAACTTCAATCTTCGGCATGGCGATGTCTAGCACGGATCGCCTCCTCTTTCCGATTTCAGATTTCGGGGGTTGGATTTTGGATTGCGGCGGCGCCATCAATCCAAAATCCAATACCGAACATCCAAAATCAATAACTCACTAGCGGCTATAGAACTCGACGATCAACTGCTCGTTGATACCCTGCTCGGCATCCTCGCGCCGCGGCATGGCGATCACCTCGCCCTCCAGCTCCGCCGGGTTGAAGCGCAGCCAGTCCGGGACGCGCGCCTTGCCGAGCACACCGCTCTCAACCAGATTCTTAAAGTATGTCCGCCGCCGGCTCTCCGGGCGCACGGCGATCTTCTCGCCGACCCGCACGGTGTAGGACGGGATGTTGGTCTTGCGGCCGTTCACGGTGATGTGGCCGTGCGACACCAGCTGCCGCGCCTGCGCGCGCGTCTCCGCCAGGCCGAGGCGGTACACCACGTTGTCAAGCCGGCGCTCGAGCAGGATGAACAGGTAGGCGCCCGTCTCGCCCGGGTAGCGCTGCGCCTTCTCGAAGATGCGGCGGAACTGCTTCTCCAGCACGCCGTAGATGTAGCGCGCCTTCTGCTTCTCGAGCAGCTGCAGGCCGTAGTCCGACACCTGGCGGCGCCGGGCCGACGGGCCGTGCTGGCCCGGCGGGAAGGCCCGCTTGCTCAGGATGCGCTGGCCCTTATCCGTAATGCCGATCCCCAGGCGCCGGCTGACCTTTCCAACAGGACCACGATAACGTGCCATGAGTGCAACAACCTCCGTTATACGCGCCGGCGCTTGGGCGGGCGGCAGCCGTTGTGCGGGATGGGGGTCACGTCAGTGATCGAGACCACCTGCAGCCCGGCGGACTGCAGCGAGCGGATCGCCGCCTCGCGGCCCGCGCCAGGGCCCTTCACAAACACATCCACCGAGCGCATGCCGTTCTCCATGGCCTTGCGCGCCGCCTGCTCCGAGGCGATCTGGGCCGCGTAGGGCGTGCTCTTGCGCGAGCCCTTGAAGCCGTTCTGCCCCGCGCTCGACCAGCACACCACGTTGCCGGACGGGTCGGTGATCGTCACGATCGTGTTGTTGAAGGTGCTCTGAATATGCGCCTGGCCCCTTGGGATATTCTTCCGCTCACGGCGCTTGCCGCGCTGCCGCTTGCCGGCGCCCGACGCGCCACCCCTCTGTTGCTTCGCCATTGTGCCTCCAGTAGACAGTAGTCAGCAGTCAGTACGCTGCGGCCAGCACACGCCGTCGCCAGGTCGTGGCGTTCGCCGGCGCTGGCTGCGCTGTACCGGCTGCGGTGTTTACTTCTTCGCCTTCTTCTTGATGCCGATCGCCTGCCCGCGCCGGCCGCGGCGAGTGCGGGCGTTGGTGCGGGTGCGCTGGCCGCGCACCGGCATCCCCTTGCGGTGGCGCAGGCCGCGGTAGCAGCCGATGTCCATCAGCCGCTTGATGTTGAGCTGGATCTCGCGCCGCAGGTCGCCCTCCACGCGGTACTCGCGCTCGACGACCTCGCGGATCCGCGAGACCTCTTCCTCGGTGAGATCGCGCACGCGGACGTTCGGGTTCACGTTCGCCTTCCGCAGCACCTCAGCCCCGTTCGAGCGACCGATGCCGTAGATGTACGTGATCGCGATCTCGATCTTCTTGTTGCGCGGGATATCTACCCCTGCGATGCGTGCCATGACTCTACCTTCCTCGACTGTTGGAGCCGCCCAGGGCTGGCCCGTACGCCCGCGAACCCCTACCGCCTGCCGCGCCCTGCACTCCAGCGCGTGTCCTCTCCGGGCCTCACAGGCGCTCTGCCTTCGCGGCCGCCGTCTCCCCGGCGCGCGCCTGCTCCGATCCGACTAGCCCTGGCGCTGCTTGTGCTTCGGCTGCCGGCTGCAAATGACGCGAATCACGCCCTTGCGCTTGATCACCCGGCAATATTCACAGCGCGGCTTGACCGACGCCTGAACCTTCACGAGAGACCTCCTCACACCATGCGCGGCACTCGCCGCCGCCGGATACAACTCACTGGTACAAAACACACACAAGCCGCCCCGCACCTGAGCGGGCAGCATCTTCTCGCGCTCCGCCCCTACTTGTAACGGTACGTAATCCGCCCGCGTGTGAGATCATACGGCGAAAGCTCGACCAACACCCGGTCCCCTTTGAGGATGCGAATGTAGTTCATACGCATGCGGCCCGAGATATGGGCCAGCACCTCATGGCCGTTCTCGAGCTGCACCCGAAACATCGCGTTCGGCAGCGGCTCGGTGATCGTGCCTTCCATCTCGATGACGTCTTTCTTCTTCGACATACCACTCCTTAGGTCTGTACTGTATCCCTACGCAGAGCCTCGCAGCGCGTTCTGGCTGGCGAGGGCCTGCGTCATCGCCTCGGTCACCAGCGAGATCTCGCGCTGGCCATCGATCTCCACCAGCGTGCCGCACTCACGATAGTACTCGATCAGCGGCATCGTCTGGGCGAAGTACACCTGCAGCCGATGGCGCGCTGTCTCCATGGTGTCGTCGCTGCGCTGGTACAGCTTCCCACCACACTCGTCGCACGTATCCGGGCGTTTGGATGGGAAATAGTATACATTATAAGTAGAGCCGCAGGTTTTGCAAGTCTGGCGGCCGGCGATGCGCCGCAGCAGCACGTCCTCGGGTACGCGCAGGTACAGCACCAGGTCGATCCGCCGGCCGCGCTGCTGCAGCTCGCTCTCGAGCGCGCGGGCCTGGTCGCGGGTGCGCGGGAACCCGTCGAAGATCACGCCGCCGGCGCAGTCCTCCTGGCTGATCCGCTCGATGATCATGCGGATCACCACCTCGTCCGGCACCAGCTCGCCGCGGTCCATGTAGCTCTTCGCCAGCATCCCCAGCTCGGTACCCTGGCGAAGCGCCGCCCGGAAGAGGTCGCCGCTCGCCACGTGCACCAGCCCGCTGCGCTCCTCCAGCACCTTTGCCTGTGTCCCCTTCCCGGCGCCGGGAGCGCCAAGCAAAATGATGTCCATGGCTTGCTCTCTCAGCTCATCATCGAGCAGCAGGCAGCGGCGCCCTCCGCCTCGCGCTCCATCCCCGTTACCGGTTGATGAACCCCTCGTAGTTGCGCATCACCAGGTGCGCCTCGAGCTGGCGCATCGTGTCGATCGCGACGCCGACAACGATCAGCAGCGCGGTCGCGCCCAGGCCGATCGGCACGCCGGTGATGAACTGGGTCAGGAACGGTAGCACGGCCACAAGCCCCAGGAACAGCGCTCCCACACGCGTAATGCGGCTGACGACTTGGTTCAGGTACTCCTCGGTGCGCCTGCCCGGCCGGATGCCCGGGATGAAGCCGCCGTTGCGCTGCAGCGTATCCGGGATGTTCTGCTGGTCGAAGATCACCTTGGTGTAGAAGTAGGTGAAGAAGTAGACCAGCAGGAACAGCAGCACCGAGTACACCAGGCTGCCGCCGGTCTGCACATTGCCGGCGACCGACGGGCTGAACGTCTGGTAGGTGAAGCAGGCGATCTGCTTCAGCACCCCGGCGTTCGGCGGCGCGACCTGCTCAGGGCAGCCGTACGAGGCGATCGTGCCGGGGAAGATGATGATGCTCTGCGCGAAGATCAGCGGGATCATGCCCGCCATGTTGACCTTGAGCGGGATGTGGCTGCTCTGGCCGCCGTACACCCGGTTGCCGCGCACGCGCTTCGCGTACTGGACGGGGATACGCCGCTGCCCCTCGTGCATCAACACGATCCCGACGATCGTCAGCAGCGCGATCAGCAGGAAGGCGATCACGCCGATGATCTGCTCGACGCCGCCCAGCTCGACGGTCGTGAACGCCTGCAGCACCAGCCCCGGCAGGCCCGAGACGATACCGGCGAAGATGATCACCGAGATGCCGTTGCCGATGCCGTACTGCTGGATCTGCTCGCCGAGCCACACCAGCAGCATCGTGCCGGCCACCATCGCGATCAGGATCGTGAAGGTCGGCAGGAAGTTGTTCACGATGTCGAACGGCGAGCGGAACAGGCTCGTGCCGACGCCCATGCTGCGCTCCAGCGTCAGCGTCTGGCCGTAGGCCTGCAGGAACGCCATCGGGATCGTCGCGTAGAACGTGATCTTATTCAGCTTGATGCGGCCCTGCTCGCCCTCTTTGCGCAGCTCGTCCAGCGCCGGGATGAGCGGCTGCAGCAGCTGCATGATGATCTGCGCGGTGATGTACGGGTACACACCCATCGCAGCCACCGAGAGGTTCTGCAGCGCGCCGCCGGCAAAGATGTTCAGCAGCTGCGCCAGCTGGTTGGTCTGCAACGACTGCCGCAGGCCCTCGAGCGCCGTCGCATCGATGTTCGGCACCGGGATATGCGCGATCAGCCGAAAGACCAGCAGCATCCCGAGCGTGAACAGGATCCGCCGACGCAGGTCGGGCAGCGCGAGCGCCCGTATGACCGACTGTAGCATGCGATGTGTCTCCTACCCGGCAACAGGGCACAGGCAACAGGCGGCGGTGTGCCCGCGCCTGTTGCGCTCTGTGCTCTTACTCCTTCGTGTTGTCGGCTGCTTCCTGCCTGCGGTTGACCATTGCCAGGTTCGGGCCACGGCTGCGGCTGCGGTTGTGGACCACCCACGGCACCTCGACGACCGAGCCGCCGGCGGCCTCGATCTTCGAGCGGGCGCTGCCGCTGAACTTGTGGGCGTGCACCGTCAGCTTCGTGTTCAGCTCGCCGTCGCCGAGGATCTTCAGCGGCTGCTTGCGGCTGATGACGCCGGACTCGACCAGCGCATCGATCGTCACCTCGGAGCCCGCCTGCAGCTCGTTGAGCTGGCTCACGTTCAGCACCTGGTACTCGACGCGCCAGCGGTTCTTAAAGCCGCGCAGGTAGGGCATGCGGCGCACGATCCGGTTCTGGCCGCCCTCGAAGGTGCGGTACGGGTTCGGGCCGGAACGGGCCTTCTGCCCGCCCATGCCCTTGCCGCCGGTCTTCCCCTTGCCGGAGCCGGGGCCGCGGCCGATGCGCTTGCCGCGGCGGTGTGCGCCGGGCGCGGGCTTAAGGTCGTGCAGCTTCATCTCTATCTCTCACCTTTTCGAGCGCCGACCGGATGTCCCGTCGGGCGCTTGAGCTCATCTCTTGGGCCGGGCGGGCCGCACCTCAGGAGGCAGCGCCCTGCTCCGGCTCGCCAGCTGCGGCCGAGGTGCGCCGCGTGCGCACAGGCCGGGCGGGCCGCGCCTCGACCTCATCGTCGGCAAGCTCCTCGACGCGCACCAGGTGGCGCACCTTGAAGACCATCCCGCGGATGGTCGGCGTGTCCTCCTGGATGGTGACGCTGTTCAGCTTGCGCAGGCCGAGCGAGCGGATCGTCTGCTTCTGGTCCTCAGCGTAGCCGATCGCGCTCTTAGTGTAGGTGATGCGTAGCTTTGCCATCTCTACTGCTCCTGGGCTTCGGGCGTGCGCCGCACTCGCCGCAGGTGCAGCTCGCGCGTCGACATGCCGCGCATCCGGGCCTGCTCCTCAAGCGATGTCAGCTCGCTGAGCGCCTTGAACGTCGCCTTCACCACGTTGATCGGGTTGTTGCTGCCGTAGCGCTTCGAGAGCACATCCTTGATCCCGGCCGCCTCCACCACCGGGCGCACGCCGCGGCCGGCGATCACGCCGGTGCCGGGCGCCGCCGGGAGCAGCCGCACCTTCGACGCGGCGAAGGTGGTCTGGATCTCGTGCGGAATGGTGGTGCCGGTCAGCGGGACGCGGATCAGGTTCTTCTTGGCCGCCTCGACGCCCTTGCGGATCGCCTCGGGCACCTCGCCGGCCTTGCCCATGCCCACGCCCACGTGCCCCTTGCCATCGCCGACGACAACCACCGTGCTGAAGCTGAAGCGGCGGCCGCCTTTCACGACTTTGGACACACGGTTGATCTGGACAACGCGCTCTTCAAGATCAGGCAACTCGTCTGCGCGAATGCGTGCTCGTGCCACAATTCCTCCCACTGTTTAGAATACCAGCCCGGCCTCGCGCGCTGCATCGGCGAGCGCCTGAACGCGGCCGTGATACTTGTAGCCGCCGCGGTCGAAAACCACCTTCGTGATCCCGGCCGCCAGGGCGCGCTCGGCGATCAGCCGGCCCACGACCTTGGCCTGCTCGGTCTTCGTCTTGCCATTCAGCTCGGCGCCGACGGCCTTCTCGATGGTCGAGGCGGCGACCAGCGTGCGGCCGACCGTGTCGTCGATCACCTGGGCGTAGATGTTAGCGCTGCTGCGAAACACACTCAGCCGCGGGCGCTCGGGCGTGCCGCTGACGCGGCGCCGAACGCGGTTGTGCCGGCGGATGCGCAGGTCGCGCGGTGAACGCTTTGCCATAGGACTACTGCTCCTCAAGCGACGGAGATTGTATCCCCCGTCTCGCGGGGCGCGCGCTGCGCCCCACTCAGATGCTCCGTAATGCGCCGCTATCGGGCCTTGCCGGCCTTACCGGCCTTGCGGCGGATGCGCTCGCCCTGGTACTTGATCCCGTAGCCCTTGTAGGGCTCCGGTGGGCGGATGTTGCGCAGCTTGGCCGCCTCCTCGCCGACGAGCTGCTTATCGATCCCGCGCACCACCACCTGCTGCGGGTCGTTGGCGCTGCGGCGCTCGAGCACCTCGAAGGTGATGCCCTCCGGCGGCACCACCCGCACCGGGTGGGAGTAGCCGACCTGGAGGATGATGTTCTTGCCCTCGCGCGAGGCGCGGTAGCCGATGCCGAAGATCTCCAGCGTCCGGGCGTAGCCCTCGGTCACGCCGGTGACCATATTGGCCAGCAGCGAGCGAGTCAGGCCGTGCAGCGCGCGGTGCTCGCGGTTATCCGACGGGCGCTCGACGAGCAGCGTCCCGTTCTCCTGCTTGATAATCATATCAGCGGGGAGCTGCTGCTCGAGCGTGCCCTTCGGGCCCTTCACGACCACGTAGTTCCCCTCGCTGATCGTAATCTCCACGCCCTTCGGGACGGGGATGGGTTTCTTACCGATGCGCGACATCGCCACACTCCTCGCTACCAGACGTAGCACAGCACCTCGCCGCCGACGTGCTGCTGCCAGGCCTCGTGGCCGGCCATCACGCCCTTGGGCGTCGAGAGGATGCTCAGGCCCAGACCGCCGCGCACGCGTGGGATATCAGCCCGGCCGGTGTACACGCGCAGCCCGGGCTTGCTCACCCGCTTGAGGCCGGTGATCACCGGCCGCCGATCGGGGGTGTACTTCAGGTGCAGGACGATCGTATCGCACGGCTCGCCCTTCTGCACCTCGTAATCCCGGATGAACCCTTCGCTCTTCAGAATGCGGGCGATCGCCAGCTTCATCTTGGACGCCGGGATCGCGACCGTAGCGTGGCGGGCCATACACGCGTTGCGGATCCGGGTCAGCATATCTGCAATTGGGTCGTTGACGCTCACGACGCTCCCTCCTTAATCACCAAATCTCAGTGTGGGCCGGCGCCTGTCGGCCGACGCTGCTGCGCGTTCCGCTACCAGCTCGACTTGGTCACGCCCGGGATCAACCCCTTGAGGGCGTGCTCGCGGAAGCAGATGCGGCACATGCCGAACTTGCGCATATAGGCGCGTGGCCGGCCGCAGATCTTGCAGCGGTTATAGGCCCGCACTGCGTACTTGGGCGTCCGCTGAGCCTTCACAATGAGCGACTTCTTCGCCAACGTAAGCTCCTTAAGCTACAACCACGGCTGGTGAGCGGCGGGCGTGCACTTGGCGCCCGGGGGCAGCTTTCGGCATCCCCAGCTCCTGGCCTGGCCTAATCACGAAACGGCATCCCGAGGCGCTTCAGCAGCGCGTACCCCTGCTCGTCGTCCGGAGCAGTGGTGACGATCGCCACCTCGAGGCCACGGATTTTATCCACCTTGTCGTAGTCGATCTCTGGGAACAGGATCTGCTCGCGCAGGCCGAGGCTGTAGTTGCCGCGCCCGTCGAACGAGCGCCGGCTCACCCCGCGGAAGTCGCGCATGCGCGGCAGCGCCAAGTTCATCAGCCGGTCCAGGAAGTCGTACATGCGGTGGCTGCGGAGCGTCACCATCGCGCCGATCGGCATGCCCTGGCGCAGCTTGAAGGCTGCGATCGACTTCTTGGCCTTGGTGATCACCGGCTTCTGGCCGGCGATCGCCGCGAGGTCCCCCACCGCGGCGTCGAGCGCCTTGGCGTTCTGGATGGCCTCGCCGAGGCCGATGTTCAGCACGACCTTCTCCAGGCGCGGGACCTGCATCACGGACGTATAGTTGAACTCCTGCATCAGCGCCGGAACGACTTCCGTCTGATACTTCTCTCTGAGACGGGTTGCCATGTCTACTCCTCAAGGGCTTGGAGCGCCGCCTCGCGGCTCTCCGGCCTTGACGTCTCACTCATCGACCGCGCTGTCACACGCCTTGCAGTAGCGCACCTTGCGCGGCCGCCCTTTGTGATCGGTTTCCTCCAGGAAGCGGCGGCCGGTGCGCGACGCGCGCCCGCAGTTGGGGCAGATCAGCATCACGTTCGAGGCGTCCAGCGGCGCCTCCATCTCGATGATGCCGCTCGGCTTGCCTGGGCCACGCGGCCGCATGTGCCGCTTAACGATGTTGAGGCCCTCGACGATCACCCGGCCCTCGCGCGGCCGCACCTCTTTGATCTTGCCGCGCTTGCCCTTATCCTTGCCGGTGATGATCAGCACCTCGTCGCCGGTCTTCACGTGCATCAGAGCACCTCCGGCGCGAGCGAGATGATGCGCATGAACGCCCGCTCGCGCAGCTCCCGCGCCACCGGACCGAAGATGCGCGTCCCGCGCGGGTTGTTATCCTTGCCGATGATCACGGCGGCGTTGTCGTCGAAGCGGATGTGCGACCCATCCGGCCGCGCGTACTCCTTCGACGTGCGGACGATCACGGCGCGCACAACCTCGCCCTTCTTCACCGCGCCGCCGGGGGCGGCCTCCTTGACCGAGGCCACGATAATATCGCCGACGGAGCCGTAGCGCACCTTGGAGCCGCCCAGCACGCGGATGCACATGATCTCCTTGGCGCCGGTGTTGTCGGCGACCTTGAGCCGGGTCTGCTGCTGCACCATGGCCTAGCTCTCCTCGCCGCGCTTGAGGATCTCAACAACCTCCCAGCGCTTGGTCTTGCTGAGCGGCCGGGTCTCCCCGATCCGCACGGTATCGCCGATGCGACACGCGTTGCTCTCGTCGTGCGCGTGGAACTTGTTGGTCCTGCGGATAATCTTGCGGTACAGCGGGTGCGGCTTCAGATAGTCCACCGCCACCGTGACCGTCTTGTCCATCTTATCGCTGACCACCCGGCCAACCTTGTACAGGCGTCGTTTCTGGTCTGCCATGTCGATCTCCTGACGCGGCTAGAGACCGAGCTCGCGCTCGCGCAGGATCGTGTTGATGCGCGCGATCTCGCGCTTGACGATCCGCGGGCGACCGCTGGCGGTCAACTTGCCCATCACCTGCTGGAAGCGCAGGTTGAACAGCTCCTCTTTGTACTGCTTCAGCTGGTCACGGAGCTGCTCGTCGTCCAGCTTGCGAAGCTCTTCGGTCTTCATCACTCACCCGACTCGCTCGTCGTCTCCACATCGTCGCGGCCGACGATCTTGCAGCGGATCGGCATCTTCTGCGCGGCCAGCAGCAGCGCCTCCTGGGCGACCTCGGGCCGCACGCCGCCGAGCTCGAACATGATGCGCCCGGGCCGGACGACCGCCACGTAGTGGTCGACGGCGCCCTTACCGGAGCCCATGCGCGTCTCGGCCGGCTTGGCCGTCACCGGCTTGTCCGGGAAGATGCGGATCCAGACCTTGCCTCCGCGCTTGACATGGTGGGTGATGGCGCGCCGGGCCGCCTCGATCTGGCGGCTCGTGATCCAGGACGGCTCAAGCGCCATGAGGCCGAAGTCGCCGAACGTGACGGTGTTGCCCCGATGGGACAGGCCCCTGACGCGGCCGCGCTGCTGCTTGCGATATTTAACGCGCTTCGGCATCAGCATAGGTCAACTCTCCTCTTAGCCGCGCGTACGGGTCGCGCGCCCACCACGGGCCCCACCGCGATCGCCGGCACGGTCACCGCCGCGCCCACGCCGGCGCGGTCGCTCTTCCTCATCCTCCCCCGGCGTGCGCGCCGGCGCGACGAGCTGCGGCCGCTCCTGGCCGGGGAAGACATCGCCCTTGTAGATCCACACCTTGACGCCGATCCGGCCATAGGTGGTGTGGGCGTGGACCTGGGCGTAGTCGATATCGGCGCGCAGGGTGTGCAGCGGCACACGCCCGTCGCGCTCCCAGGCGATACGCGCCATCTCGGCGCCGCCGAGCCGCCCGGAGCACTTGATCTTCACGCCCTGGGCGCCGAGGCGCATGGCGCGCTGCACCGCCTGCTTCATCGCGCGCTTGTACGAGACGCGCTTGTTGATCTGCTCGGCGATGCTCTCGGCCACCAGCTGCGCCTCGAGCTCCGGCTGGTGGATCTCCTGGATGTTGAGCTTAACCTTCTTGCCGGTCCTGCGCTCGAGCTCGTTCTTGAGCTCATCGACCTTCGCGCCGCGCTTGCCGATCACGATGCCGGGCTTGGCGGTGTAGACCGTGACCTCGACCTTATTGGCCGAGCGCTCGATCTCCACCCGCGCCACGCCGGCGTTCTCCAGCTCCTTGATGATCAGCCGCCGAAGCATCAGATCCTCGTGGAGCAGGTCGGTGTAGCTGCGGTCCGCGTACCACTTCGACTGCCAGTCCTTGATGTAGCCGAGGCGGAAGCCGATCGGGTGTACTTTTCGTCCCATAATTTAAATCTCCTGGCCGTCGTCCACAATCACAGTGATGTGGGTGGTCCGCTTGCGGATGCGATCCGCGCGACCGCGAGCTCGCGGCATGTAGCGCTTGAAGGCCGGACCCTCGTCGGCGTAGATCGTCTTCACCACCAGGGCGTCGGGCGCCATGTCGAAGTTGTTCTCGGCGTTGGCGGCGGCCGACTGGATCGTGCGGGCGACCTCGCGCGCCGCCTTGTGCGGCATGTAGCGCAGGATCGCCAGCGCCCGATCGACCGGCTTGCCGCGCACCAGGTCCATCACTGGGCGCACCTTCGTGGGCGAGATGCGCACGTACTTTGTGATCGCTTTTGCTTCCATCGCTGCAGCGCCCCTACTTCATCTTGCCGCGCTTGTCGGCCTTCTTGCCGCCGTGGCCGCGGAAGAGGCGGGTGGGCGCGAACTCGCCGAGCTTGTGCCCGACCATGTTCTCGGTGATGTACACCGGCACGTGGCGCCGCCCGTCGTGGACCGCGATCGTATGCCCGACCATCTGCGGGAAGATGGTCGAGTCGCGCGACCAAGTGCGCAGCACACGCTTCTCGTTCGTCCGGTTCATTTCCTCGACACGGCTCAGCAGCCGGTCGTCAACATATGGTCCTTTTTTCGAAGAACGCGACATATCCTCCCCCCTTAGCGGCTGCTACCGCGGCGGCGCACGATAAAGCGATCGGTGCGCTTGTTGTTGCGAGTCTTGACGCCGCGCGCCGGCTTGCCCCACTTCGTCTTAGGGCCGGGCATACCGCGCGGTGCGCGCCCCTCGCCACCACCGTGGGGATGGTCGCGCGGGTTCATCGCCGCGCCGCGCACCTCAGGCCGGCGACCGAGCCAGCGCTTGCGCCCGGCCTTGCCGAGGCGGACGTTCTGGTGGTCGACATTCCCGACCTGGCCGATCGTCGCCAGGCAGTCGAGGTGGACCATGCGCATCTCGCCGGAGGGCATGCGCAGGGTGGCGTAGTCGCCCTCCTTGGCCATCAGCTGGGCCGAGGCGCCGGCGCTGCGCACCATCACGCCGCCGCGCCCCTGCTGCAGCTCGATGTTGTGGACCTGCGTACCGAGCGGGATCTGGCGCAGCGGCAGCGCGTTGCCGACGCGGATCTCAGCCTCGGGGCCGCTCATCACCCGGTCGCCGACGCTCAGGCCGAGCGGCGCCAGGATGTAGCGCTTCTCGCCATCTGCGTAGTGCAGCAGCGCGATGCGCGCCGAGCGGTTGGGATCGTACTCGATCGCCGCGACCTTGGCGGCCACGCCGAACTTGTTGCGCTTGAAGTCGATCAGCCGGTAGTGGCGCTTGTGCCCGCCGCCGCGGTGGCGCGTCGTGATCCGGCCGCGGTTGTTGCGGCCGCCGGACTTGCGCAGCGGCGCGAGCAGCGACTTCTCGGGCTTCTTCTTCGTGATCTCCTCGAAGGTCGAGACCGACATGTTCCTTCGACCTGCCGAGGTAGGCTTGTACTTACGAACGGCCATTGGTTTACACCCCCTCGAACAGATCGATGCGGTCGCCCGCAGCGAGGGTCACGATCGCCTTCTTCCAGTCAGAAGTGTAGCCGAACTTCTGGCCGCGGCGCTTCAGCTTGCCGCGGACGTTCAGGGTGTGCACGTCCGTGACAGTGACGTTGAAGATCGTCTGGATGGCCTGCTTGATCTGGCGCTTGTTCGCGTTCCGGTCCACCTCAAAGCAGTACTGGTTGAGCTGCATGAGGTTGGTGTTCTTCTCGGTGATCAGCGGCCGGATGATAATGTCGTGCGGGTTCATCACGCCTCCTCGCCGGCTGTCGCGGCCGCGCTGGCCTGCCCGGCGCCAAGGTAGCCCTCGACCACATCGACGGCCGCCTTCACCATCAGCACGTTGTCGTAGCTGAGCAGATCGCGGACGTTCAGGTAGTTGGCCAGCAGCGTCTTGACGCGCGGCAGGTTGTTGGCCGAGCGCTGCAGGTTCTCATCCTTCCGGTCGACGACGATCAGCGTCTTGCCGTCCAGCTTGAGGCCCGAGAGCACGGCCAGCATATCCTTGGTGCGCGGCTGCTCGAAGTTCAGCGCGTCGACGAAGCGGATCTCGTCGGCGGCGAACTTGGCCGAGAGCGCCGAGCGCACGGCGAGCCGCCGCATCTTCTTCGGCATGGCCTTGGTGTACTTGCGCGGGTGCGGCCCGTGGGCCACGCCGCCGCCCTTGCGGTGCGGCGCGCGGATCGAGCCCTGGCGGGCGCGCCCGGTGCCCTTCTGGCGGTACAGCTTGCGGGTGCTGCCGGCCACCTCGCCGCGGCCGCGGGTGTTGTGCGTGCCGAGGCGCGCGTTCGCCTGCTGCATCACCACATACTGGTGCATCACCGGGATATTCGGCTCGATGCCGAAGATATAGTCCGAGAGCTGGATCGTGCCGACCTCGTCCCCGGTCTGGCTATAAAGCTTTGCTTCCATCGCTATCCTCTTGTGTGCCCGCGGGCGTCTGCATCTATCACGGATAGGCGTATGCAATACGCGAGGGCGTATGCAGCGCGCCCCTACGATGACTTGACGGCCCGCCGGACCATCACCAGACCGTTCTTCGGGCCCGGCACCGAGCCGCGCACCAGCAGCAGGTGCCGCTCGGGCAGCACCTCGACCACCTGCAGGTTCTGCACGGTCACCCGGCGGTTGCCCATCCGGCCGGCCATACGCGTGCCCTTGAAGACCCGCCCGGGCGTCGTGCCGGGGCCGATCGAGCCCGGCGCGCGGTGGCGGTCGCTCTGGCCGTGCGTGCGCGGCCCGCCGCCGAAGCCGTGGCGCTTGACCACGCCCTGGAAGCCGCGGCCCTTCGACGTCCCGGTGACGTCCACCAGCTGGCCGGCCTGGAACACATCGGCTGTGAGCACCTGGCCGACGGTGTGCTCCTCGATGTTATCGGCGGCGAACTCGCGCAGGTGGCGCACCAGGCGCCCGGCGGCCTTCAGGTGCCCCTGGCGCGGGCGCGTCAGGCTCTTGGCCGAGACCTCGCCGAACCCGAGCTGGACGGCCTCGTAGCCATCGCGCTCCTTGGTGCGGATCTGCGTCACCACACACGGCCCAACTTCGAGCACCGTCACAGGAATCACCTCGCCGGTGGGGCCGAACACCTGAGTCATGCCGATCTTGCGGCCGAGCAATCCTTGTATCACAACTGCACCTCAACAGCATACGGTCTTACGGCTTACGGCCTGCCGCAGCGGCTGCACTGCGTTGAGCGCTCGCGCGCTCAACGAAATAACTACAGCTTTATCTCGATATCCACGCCGGCGGGCAGGTTGAGCTTCATCAGCGCGTTGATCGTCTGCTGGCTCGGGTCGAGCACGTCGATCAGGCGCTTGTGGGTGCGGATCTCAAACTGCTCCTGCGAGTCCTTGTCGATGAACGGCGACCGGATCACGCTGTACTTCTCGATCTTCGTAGGCAGCGGCACCGGGCCTGCGACGAGCGCGCCGGTTCGCTCGGCGGCCTCCACAATCTGGCGCGCCGACTGATCGAGAATCTTGTGGTCATAGGCTTTCAGCCGAATGCGAACCTTCTGCTTCGCCATATAGCGCTCCTACCGTGAGCGTAGGGCGTGAGGAGCGCGGCGCTCCCCACACCCTACTCTCTGCTGCTGAGACTACTCGATGATCTTGTCGACGACGCCGGCACCGACGGTGCGACCGCCCTCCC
>ERZ777003.1475-NODE-1475-length-34896-cov-6.379955_pt1 | contig 34896 bp, 29 predicted proteins | sample MGYA00374956_ERZ777003 | MGnify/ENA primary metagenome ERZ777003 (study PRJEB29302, sample SAMN06268252) | bioreactor metagenome | isolation source: Joint BioEnergy Institute, California, USA | place: USA:Joint BioEnergy Institute, California, USA | collected... | reverse complement strand
TCGGCGCCCTCGCCAGCGGCGGCACGATGAAGCTCGGCAACATGGAGACCGAGCTCGGCCCGCAGCTGACCTCGATGGGCTTGTACAACGCCCCCGGCGATCCGTTGACCGCGATCACGGTACCCGGCGCCGGCGGGAAGACGCTCGACGCTGTGCCGGTGAAGGTCCCGGGCGGCCTGCTCAACATGATGTGCCCGGGCGATCCGGCCAAGAACCTGATCACGCAGATCTGCAAGACGCTGGCCGACTCGGCCCTGAACAAGGTCACGGCGACGGCCGTCGCCGCCGGCGCGCCTCAGTTCAGCCTGACCCCGGGTCCGACGGTCCCGATCAAGATCAAGCTGGACAACCCGCTGCTCGGTGGCAACTGCTACATCGGCTCGGACGCAAACCCGATCGTGCTCAACCTCGCGCTCGGGGTCACGGACGAGACGGAGCTCGGACCGGGCACCCCGATTCCGGGCTACGAGCAGCTCGTCATCATCGCCATCAAGAACGCGACGTTCTCCGACGACACGTTCGAGGTGCCGAAGGCCAAGGGCTGCGGTCCGCTCAACCTGTTCGACGGCGCGATCAACAACCGCGTCGGCCTGCCGTCGCCCTCCGGGAACAACTCCATCTTCCTGGAGGCTGACGTCGCGGTCGCTGACGTGCTCGGCGTCCCGGATCCGGGCATCTACCTCCGCGACGCGCTCGCGTCGGTCGCGCAATAGCCCGTTTCCACAACCCACCCACGGAGGCCGGGCCGAGCGCCCGGCCTCCGTCTGTTCAGGGCCGCGCGTCAGGCTCCTCGAGGTAGCGCTGGACGACCTCGAGCGTCTCCGCGATCCCGGCGCGGGCCTTGCCGAGCAGCTCGCCCGGGTTCTCCCCGGCGGCCGCGCGTGCCTCGGCGTGCTCGAGCAGCATGTCGATCGCGCTCAGCGTGTTGCGCAGCTCGTGGGCGAGCATGCCGGCGTCGACGTCTGGTCGCTCGCTCACCGCGGCGGCTCCAGCTTCAGGGCGGGATCCACGACGGACTCCCCCCGCGCCACCGCGAGGATCGCCTCGCACACCGTCGCGCGACTCGCCCCCTTCACGAGGAAGCCGGCGGCGCCGTGCGCGAGCGCGCTCGTGGCCAGCTCGGGGTCCCGGCTCGCCGAGAGCGAGAGCACGCGCGTGGGCAGCTCCTCGCGGGCAAGTGTCCGCAGGACCTCGATCCCGTCGAACCCCGGCATCGTGATGTCGATAACGGCGACGTCCGGGCGCAGCGCCCTCGTGCGCTCGACCGTCTCGCCCCCGTCGGCGGCCTGTCCGACGAGCTCGAGCTCGTCGTGAGCCTCGATCGCTCGCGACACCCCCTCGCGATAGAGAGGATGGTCGTCTGCAACCAGCACCCGCACCGACATTCCCGTCACCACACGAGTCTATGCCCGGGACGGGACTCGAACCCGCACGCCCTTACGGGCAGCGTGTTTTAAGCACGCCTCCTCGACCAGTTGGGATACCCGGGCACTACCGATCGTAATGCCCGCGTCCGCGAGGATCGCGCGAGCCCCTGTGAGCGCAACCTTGGCCCTGTTACGGTGTTTCAGCGGGCTGTAGCGCCGCGCATTCCATGGAGGCATCTGCTCTAAGACACGCCAGCCGCGGTGGCCTGCTCGGCCGCCGCTCGCCGCTTCTGCGGCTGCAGGCGGATGAACGCCTCGTCGCGTTGATCCGTGAGGGCCAGGAGCACGCCTTCGAGGTGCTCTTCGACCGCTACCACTCGCGGCTGCTGGCCTTCTGCCGGCACATGCTGCGTTCGAACGAGGACGCCGAGGACGTGCTCCAGGAGGTCTTCGTCAAGGCGCACGCCGCAATGCTGGCCGACGACCGCCCGATCAACGCGCGGCCCTGGCTCTATCGGATCGCCCGCAACCGCTGCCTGAACCACCTGCGCCGCCCCGTTCCGGAGGGGCAGGACTCGATGGACGTGATGCCCGCCGACGGCGGCGTCACCACGGCGGAGCGCGTGCAGAAGCGCGAGGACTTCCGGGCGCTGATCGACGACGTCGGCGAGCTGCCCGAGACCCAGCGCACCGCGCTGCTGCTGCGCGAGATCGACGCCCTCTCCTACGAGGAGATCGCGGCGGCGATGGACACGACGGTCCCCGCCGTGAAGTCCCTGCTCGTGCGGGCACGGATGTCGCTGGCCGAGGCAAGCCAGTCGCGCCAGCTCACCTGCGGCGAGGTCCGGCTCGAGCTCGCCGAGGCCGCCGAGGGCCTGCGCAAGGTCTCCGGCCCGGTGCGTCACCACCTCAAGCGCTGCGACGAGTGCTCGGAGTTCCGCGCCGAGCTTCGCGCCGGGTCGAAGGCCCTGGCCGCGCTCGCGCCGCTCGGCCCGCTGGCGCTCTTCCACAACTTCTTGATCGCGAAGCTCTCCGGACTCTTCGGCGGCTCGGGCACCGCGGCAGGCGGCTCGGCCGTCGCCGGGGGCGGAGCTGCCGCTGGCGGCGGCGTTGCGGCCGTGGGCGCAGGGGGAGCCGCCAGCGCGGGGGCAGGAGCAGCCGCGGCCGTCGGCGCCGGCGGTGGTGGTGCTGCGCTCGGAGGAGCAGCAGCAGCCGGTGGCATCGGCGGCGCAATCGGCGCGAAGGCCGCTGCCACAGCCGCGACCGCGGCGCTCCTGACAGCGGGGGCCGTCGAGGTTCGCCACATCTACTCCGGCGAGAGCAACCCGACCCCGGCGATCGAGCGCTCGCACGCCGGCGCCGCGCAGGCGAAGCAGCGCGCGGAGAAGGCGGCCACCGACAACTCGCGTCTGCGCTCGGTCAACGCCACCCCGGCCAAGGCGACCGAGAAGCCCGGCGCGCCCGTCGAGACCGTGCCGGCCCCGCCCGCCGAGGCCCCCGTGCCACCCCCGGCGCCGCCCGCCTCCGGATCCGCAACGGACACCACGAACGAGGCCGCGGTCGGCCCGCCCGACGGCGGCTCCGGCAACGACTCCGTGCATGCCTCCGACGTCGCCGTCGTCGTGATCTCGCCCGCCACCGAGGCGCCTGGCGCGCCGGCGGCCCCGCCCGACCCGGTGACGCCGACGCAGCCGGGCATCGGCGCTCCGCCGCCGGCTCCGGCGCCGCAGGGGGCCGCGATCACGCAGCCGGCCCCGGGCGCGACGACCACGCCCGAACCGGGCTTCTAGGGCCCTACTGCTCGAGCGGCATCCGCGCGACCGCGCTCGTGCCCTGCCCGGGTGAGCTCGCGAGGCTGAACTCGCCGCCCTCCGACTGAACGCGCTGGGCGATCGAGGCGAGCCCGATGTGGCCCTCCGCTAGTGCCTTCGAACGGCGCTCGGGCTCCATCCCCTTGCCGTCGTCGGCGACCTCCAGCTCGATGTGCTCGCCGTCGCGGCGCAGGGTCACGGTCACGTTCTTCGCCTCCGAGTGGCGCGCGGCGTTCGCGAGCAGCTCGCGGGCGACGGCGAGGAAGAGCTCGTCGTGGATGCCCAGGAGCTCGCTGTCCAGGTCGATGTGGGCCTCGAAGCCGCCCTGACGCGCGGCCTGGCGGGCGACGGCGCCCAGGGCAAGCTCGAACCCACCGTGCTCGAGCGTCACCGGGTGCAGGGCCATCATCGCCTCGCGCAAGCGCTCGATCGCGCCCTCGACGACCTCATGGGCCCGCATCACCTGCGCGCGCCCGGGTGCGGCCTCGATCAGCTCCTGGTGGGCCGCAAGCAGCGCCTGGAGCGAGTCGTCGTGCAGAAGCTGCGCGATCCGGCGGCGGACCTGGTCCTCCGCCTTCATCACCTCGTTCACGAGCCTGCGGCACTCGGCCAACTCGCGCTCGAGCCGCGCGTTCTCGATCCGCAGCGCGGCGATCTCGGAGGCCGGGTCCGTGACCACACCAATATCGCGGGAATCCTCCGCTTCGCGTCCGGCACCAATATCGCGGGAATCCTCCGCTTCGCGTCCGGTTCCCGCTCCCATGTGGGCCTACGGCCTCCGCTACTCCAGCAGCCCGCGGCGCATCCCCTCGGCGACGGCCGCGGCGCGGTCGGACACGCCGAGCTTCTCGTAGAGGGAGTGAAGGTGGCTCTTCACGGTCGTCGTGGAGAGATGGATCCGCTTGCCGATCTCCGGGGCGGAGAGGCCGTCGGCGATCATCCGCAGGACCTCGTGCTCGCGGTCGGTGAGCCGCAACGGGCCGCCGCTGCGCTCACGCTGCTGGATCTCGCGGGCGAGGTGAGCCTGGACCTCCGGCGCGTACGCCGTGTCGCCGTTGGCGATGGCGACGATCGCATCGCAGACCTGCTGGCGCGAGGAGTCCTTGGAGAGGTAGCCCTTGGCGCCGGCGGCCACGGTCTTGTAGGCGAGCTCCGGCTCCATGAAGGCGGAGAGGAAGAGCACCTCCGTGTCGACGCCGTCGTTGCGGATCGCGGTCAGCACCTGGGTGCCGTCGAGCTCCGGCATGCGGATGTCGAGCACGGCGACCTGCGGCTTCAGCTCGGCGATCCGCTCGAGCGCCTCCTTGCCGTCGGCGGCCTCCCCGACGAGCTTGAGCTCCTCGCGGTCGTTGATCGCTCGCACGATGCCCTCCCGATAAATCGGGTGGTCGTCGGCGACAAGGACTGTGACAGCGTCGGTCATGAGCCTGCCCACCGAGTCTATTCGGCACCGAGGCCGAGACTGTTTAGGAGAGCTCCCAGTGCCTCAGTCCGAGGCCGTCCGTGACCCCGGACTGAGACCACTGGGAACGGGTCCGGGCGCAGGTGGGGCCAACGCCCGGTACGCCGTTGAGAGTTTCCTTGGCCTCACGCTCCGCAGCTGCAGCATCCTGCCGCGAGGCTGACGGGGCGGTACCGAGAGTGACTTGCGTCGTTCCCATGTTGAGGCCCTTCGACTCCCACGGCGTGGGGGGGTTAGGGGGTTGTAAGCATGCGCCAGAGCAGGCGATTTATCTACGTCCGATCGGTCGATTTTCGGGACCGTCGCCGACTGTCCGATTGGAGGACCGACGTGGCCGTTCGATCGTGGGTGGGGGGTGTTGCGACGTCGACTGAAGGCTTTTCCCGCCATCGGGGGCGCAACTCTTCACTCGACGGCGGTGGCGCGCCTAGAGGTCCAGCGTCTCCCCCGGCGCCATCACGCGCACCTTCGAGGCTCCCGATGCCTCGACGTCGGCCTTGAACGCCTCGGCGTCCGTCTCGATCGGCGGGAAGGTGTTGTAGTGGCACGGGACCACGGTGGCGGCGCGCATCAGCTCGCAGGCGTAGGCGGCGTCCTCGCGGTCCATCGTGTAGTGGCCGCCGATCGGTACCAGGGCTACGTCGAGCGGGCCGTTGCGCTTTGCGATGAGCTCGAGGTCGCCGAAGAGGCACGTGTCGCCGAGGTGGTAGATGACCTTCCCGGCGAAGCGGATGATCAGCCCCGCCGGCACCCCGATCGCCGTGCCGTCGGGCAGGGTGTTCGTGTGGAGGGCCTGGACGAGCTTCACGCTGCCCCACTCGAACTCGACCGTGCCGCCGAGATTGGGGTTGTGAACGGCCTCGACGCCCTGGTCGCCCAGCCACTTCGCGAGCTCGACGATCGCGACGACCTCCGCGCCCGTGCGCTTGGCGATCTCGACCGTGGCACCGAGGTGGTCGACGTGGCCGTGGGTGAGGAGGATGTGCGTGGGCTCGGCTGCGTCGGCTTCGATGGGCGCCTGCGGGTTGTGCGGGCCGAGGAACGGGTCGATGAGGACGAAGTGGTCGCCGTCCGTGAGCTCGAAGCAGGAGTGGCCGAGGAAGCGCAGCTCCGCCATCAGCCCTCCCCCAGCTCCTCCCGCAGCGCCCAGCCGACGGCGACGCCGACCATCATCCCGAGTCGCGTCTCCTCGGCCAGCATCGTGCGCAGGGCGGTGGTCCGCTCCGCCTCGCTTTCGAGCGCGAGCGCCTTGCGCAGCTCGCCCTCGTGGGCATCCGAGAACCAGCCGCCGGCGTCCAGCGCCTGCGCGAGGATCCGCTGCAGCTGCGGGGCCGCGCCCGCGACGAGGGTCTCGGCCTCGCGCAGCCGCTCGGGGTCGGTGAGCGACTCGATCGCCGCCTCGAGCTCGGCCTCGGAGAATCTTGCCCCAGCCATCACCCTGACCTTACGTAACCGCGCCCGCCCGGCGCTCGTAGAGGTGCAGGTCGAAGCACGCCTCGTAGCCGAGCCGCAGGTACACGGGCTCGCCCATCGAGGACGCCTGCAGCGAGGACGTCGCAAAGCCGCGCTCGCGCGCGTCGACGAGCGCGGCCGTCATCAGGCGCTTGGACAGGCTGCGGCCGCGGAACTCCGGCACCGTCGCGACCCAGTAGATGCCGAGGTCGCCGCCCTCGTGCTCCATCGTCCCCATCACGCACGCAACCTGGCCGTCCACGCGGGCGCGGTAGATGCGAAACCCCTCCGGGCGCTGCGTCATCCCGGGCGCGTAGCCCTCGCCCGGCCCGTGCCCGTAGGCGCGGTCGTTCACGTCGCCCAGGGTCGCCGCGTCGCCGTCTGCGTCCCACTCGAGGTCCCCGATGTCCGGCGGCTCGAACCCCGTGAGGTCGAGCACCATCGCCGTCGGGTTGCCGTCGTAGGCGCTGCCAGCCGCTTCGAGCCCGGCCGCCGCCTCGCGGTCGAACTCCGGCACCCAGACCGTCCACGCCCTCACCCCTGCGTCCTCGTAGAAGGAGGCGAGCTCGTCGAGGGACGAGAGCAGGGCGTCCGTGTCGCGGTAGGCGACGGAGTTCGGGATCGAGCGCTCGGGGCATGCGGGCACGCCGCTCGCGGCCACGCCGTCGCGCTCGAACAGGCGGGCGTCCTCCGAGGCCGCCGACATCGCCCGCGCGAAGTCCGCGAGCGCCGTTCGCTGGATCGCGAGGGCCCGGTCGCGGTCGATCGCCATCGGCGTTAGCGTTTGCGTACGAGGGTGACGCCGTCGGCGATCGGGAGCAGCACGCAGTCGACGCGCTCGTCCGCCGTGATCTTCTCGTTGAGCGCCCGGATCGCCTCCACGGACTCCGGCGAGAAGTCGATGGGCTCGTCGCGGACCACGTCGCCGCCCGCGAGCACGTTGTCAACCGCGATCACGCCGCCGGGACGCAGCCTGGCGAGGACGAGCTCGTAGTACGTGTCGTAGCCGGTCTTGTCCGCGTCGATGAAGGCGAAGTCGAGCACCTCGCGCTCGGGGATCGCGGCGACCGTCTCCGCCGCGGGCCCGATCCGGATCTCGACCCGGTCGGCGACGCCGGCCGCCTCGAGGTTGCGGGAGGCGATCTCCGCGTACTCCTCGGAGAGCTCGCAGGCGACGAGCCGCCCGCCCTCCGCGAGCCCGCGCGCGATGCAGATCGCCGAGTACCCGGTGAACGTGCCGAGCTCGATCGCCTCGCGCACGCCAAGCATGCGGCAGAGCATCGTCAGGAACGCGCCCTGGTCCGGCGCCACCTGCATCGAGGAGACGCTGCCCATCGCCGCGGTCTCCTCGCGCACCTTGCGAAGCACCCCGTCCTCGCGCGCCCCGTGCGCGACGACGTAGTCGTGCAGGGCGTCGTCGAGGGGCGTGAACTTACTCATTCGACGTCCGGCCGCCCAGGGCGGCAGCGAGCCCACAGGCGGCGCCGACGAGCCCGCCCACGACGCCCGCCCACGGGTTTGCGAAGTCCTCGACCAGCGGCAGCGCCAGCAGCACCACCGCAGCGATCGCGACCGCGATGCGGTCGTACTCGGCGGTCGGGTCGGCGCGGCGCTCGGCGTCGCGCATCACGACCCAGGCCCCCAGCGCGCCCAGCGCGATCCCGTTGCCGCCGGCGGCCACCGGCACGCCGTCGCCCACCGACGAGTCGAGCCCGCCGGCCGCGAGCATGCCCAGCGCGCCGCAGCCCAGCGCCAGCAGCAGCGCGCCGATCGAGCCGACGCGGCGCTCGACCCCGGGCAGGAACAGCGCGATGCCGACGCCGCAGGCGAACAGGTAGCCGACGTCCTCGTAGAAGAAAGGGGCGGTGAAGTAGCGCCACCACTCGCCGTCGATCGGCCCGGCGATCGCGCCCAGGTCCCAGGCGGGGAGGTCGGCCGCCGCAGAGACGACGAGCATCACCGCGGACGCGGCCAGGACCGCGATGCTGGCCACAGGCCGTGTCGCGAGCCCCTCCATGCGGCTCGCCCGCGCCGCCAGGCGGCTGCGCCGTTCCGCGGCCTTGCGCCGGCGCCGCTCACGGCGGTCCTCGTGGACGCGGACCTCGTCCCCCACCCGCTCGAGCTTCGGCGCCCGCTTGCGTAGCCGCGTGCCGCAGTACGGACACTCGGTCACGTACGGGCTCACTTCAGAGCCGCAGCTCTTGCAGACGACGGAGAGCTCGGGGCCTGCCATGGATCGATTATCCCAGGCGTGGCCAAGCAGCCCACATGGCTACGGCCTGGTCGCCCGGGCGATCTCGCTGACCAGCCCGGGTAGGTCCTCGGCCCCCGCAGCCATCGCAAGCTGGCGGTGGGCGCCGCTGCCGTGGTCGACGATGTCCCGGATCCCCTCGAGCTCGGCCCGGCAGCCGAGCTCGTCGGCGTGCGGGGCCAGGCGCGAAAGCAGGTCGCGGGCCATCTTGCGGGCCGGAACCTGCTCGCCCGCGCGGAAGTCGATCAGGTCGCCGTCGAGGCCCCACCTGGCCGCCCGGATCTTGTTGTCGTCGATGAGCTCCGACGGGTACTCGACGAGCGGCTCCTCGGCGTCGTAGGCGGCGCTCATGCGGTGCGCCAGCGAGGCGACGAGCGCCGCGAGCGCGATCGTGTGCTCCACCCGCGTCTGCTGGTCGAAGATCCGCGTCTCGACCGTGCCCAGGTTCGGGTGCGGGCGCACGTCCCACCACAGGAACGTGTAGTCCTCGATCGCCCCCGCGCGCATCATCAGCTCGACCCGGTGGGAGAAGATCTCGTACGTGCCGTAGTGCGGCGGGATCCCCTCGCGCGGGAACGCGCGGAACACCGGCACCCGCGACGACATGAGCCCGGTGCGGTCGCCCTGCCAGAAGGGCGAGTTCGCCGAGAGCGCGAGCAGGAGCGGCAGGTAGCGGCGGATCCCGTCGGCAACGTAGATCGCCCGGTCGGCGCCGACGATGCCGACGTGAACGTGGGTGCCGAAGATGAGCTCGTTGCGGGCGATGATCCCGAGCTCCTCGACGAGCTCGTGGTAGCGGGGGCGGTCGCTGATCTCCTGGTCGCGGGCGAGCGCGAACGGGTGCGTCGCGGTCGCTCCGATCGTGAACCCGAGCCCCTCGGCGGCGGCGATGACCATCTTGCGCAGCTCGGTGAGCTCGCGGCCGGCGGAGGGCACGTCCGGGTGCGGCTTCGTCGCGATCTCGAGCACCGCCTTCATCAGCTCGGGCTTCACCTGGCCGTCGTAGCCGTTGGGGATGTTTCGCACCAGCGGCTCGATCGCCTGCGCGAGGCCCCACCCCTCGGGATCGAGGATCATCAGCTCCTCCTCGATGCCAACCGAGAACGGTTGCCCGGTGAAGTTGTGCTCGAGCATGGGAAGCTCTCCTACCCCGATGCCCGTGCGGTATTTCCGCGGGCTCGGTATGCGATCGGAGCCTATACTCCGCCCGCCGAGATTCAATCGCGATTGCACGCAAAATCGGCGTGCGAAAGGAACCCATGGAAGTCACTACCGCGACCGAGCAGAAGTCACTCCTCGCCACCCTCTCGCCCGGCAAGCGCACTCGCCTTCACCGGCTTCTCTTCGAGTTCGGGCCCGGCAACGGAACGCTCATGCTCCTCCCGATCGATCAGGGAATCGAGCACGGGCCGCGCGACTTCTTCCCGAATCCCGCGTCGAAGGATCCCGAGTACGAGTTCGAGCTCGCTGCCGAGGCCGGCTACTCGGCGATCGCCTGCCAGATCGGGCTGGCGACGAAGTACTACCCGTACTACGCGGGCCGCGTGCCGCTGCTGCTGAAGCTCAACGGCAAGACGGACATCCCGCCGTCGGACGAGGCCCTGTCGACCACGAACGCTTCCGTCGAGGACGCCGTCCGCCTGGGCGCCGACGCCGTCGGCTACACCCTGTACGTCGGCTCGCCGCGCCAGGACGAGGACCTGCGCCAGCTGCAGACCGTCCGCGAGGACTGCGACCGCTACGGCATGCCGCTCGTGATCTGGGCCTACCCGCGCGGCAAGCACGTCGCCGAGAAGGGTGGCCAGAACTCGTTCTACGCCATCGACTACGCCGCCCGCCTCGCGATGGAGATGGGCGCCGACGTGGTCAAGCTCAACATGCCGAAGATCAACCCGGAGACGGACAAGAACGCTCCGGCTCCGTACAACGAGATGGAGGTCACCCAGGAGGAGGCGGTCCGCCAGGTCGTCGAGTCCGCGGGTCGCTCCCTCGTCGTGCTCTCCGGCGGCTCCAAGATCGACGACGAGCAGCTGCTCGCGCAGACGCGCATGATCATGGAGGCCGGCGGCTCGGGCGTGATCTACGGCCGCAACGTGTGGCAGCGCGAGCGCTCCGAGGCGTTCGCGATCATCGAGCAGATCAAGGAGATCATGCTCTCGAGCGTGCGGCGGATCCCGTAGCGCACGCAGACGCCGGGACGTGAGGCAGACTCGCCGGTGATGCGCCGGCGAGGCCTCCCTTCCCCCACCTCACTGCTTCTGGTCGCGCTGCTCGCCCTCACGGCGAGCGGCTGCGACCTGGAGACCTCGGGCGGCGAGCGCTCCGGCCCCGAGGCCGATCCGGGCGAGGCGGTCGTCGCCCCCGTGCTCAAGGTCGTCGACGGGGACACGATCCGCGTCGAGCTGGACGGCCGCTCGGAGCCCGTGCGCTACATCGGCATCAACACGCCCGAGTCCAACCCGGACCAGCCGCGCGAGTGCTTCGGCCCACAGGCGGCCGCCGCCAACCGCGAGCTCGTCGAGGGGGAGCGGGTGCGGCTCGTCTTCGACGCCGAGCCACGCGACCGCTACGACCGCCTGCTCGCCTACGTGTACCTCGCCGACGACGAGACGTTCGTCAACGCGGAGCTCGTGCGCCGAGGGTACGCGCGAACGCTCACGATCGAGCCCAACACGCGGTACCGATCGCTCTTCGACCGCCTCCAGCAGGAGGCCGCGAACGCCGGCAGAGGGTTGTGGGGAGAGTGTTGAGAGAGGACGCCGCCGGCTAGGACATCAGCCAGGCGAGCGTCTCGAACATGACGAGCGTGACCACGATGACGGTCGCGGTCAGGCACAGCAGGAGCATCCCGAAGCCGACGTTGCCGCGCTTCTCGGTTTCCTGGATCCGGCGAGCGCGGGAGCGGTCCGCCGCGCGACGGCGGAGCTGCTCGCGACGCTGGCGCTCGAGCGCCATCTCGCGCTCGAAGGCGAGCTCGAACTGGTCGAGGCTCTGCTGCATGCGTAGGTCAGTCGCCATTCGTCTGAACTTCCCCGTGGACGTTCCCCAAAACTCCATCGCCCGGGGGTAGGACCCTCGGGCTGCGCTCGACATTATCAGGTCTTGTGGACGCCGTCCTAGTAATCGCTAACGAAAAGCTAGGGATTCCCTTGCTCGGAGCGGGAATTTCAGTCGCTCTTCGCGAGCTCGTCGAGCGCCTCGCCGACGGCCTCCTCGACGGCTTCCGCGGACCCCTCGGCGACGCCCTCGCCCTTGATCGAGAGGTAGACCTCCTTGCGGAACACCGGCACGTCACGCGGGGCGGTGATGCCGAGTCGGATCTTGTCCCTGGAGACGGCAAGGACGGTCACCTCGACGTCGTCGCCGATCATGATGCTCTGGTTTGTCTTGCGAGTAAGGACCAGCATCTCGCCTCCGTTCGAGCTGCGGCCTAGTGCCACCCCCCGGTGACCCTGAGCCCCACGTGTTTGAACGAGCAGCCAGAGTAACCGGTCACGGTTGCCTGCGCGCCAATGGGTAAGATCGCCCGCGCCGCAAGGGCAACTTTCTTATGGCAAAGCCACTTCGCTCACAACTGAACCAGATTCGCGCATGGGTCCGCCAGGGCCGCACTGACGCTTGGATCGCCCATCAGCTCGAGGTCTCCGCCTCGGAGCTGCGGGAGTTCCGCCGCCGCCACGAGCTCGACGCCGATCCGGAGGCCGCCGCCGAGGAGGACCTCCGCGACGAGATCGAGGCCGAGATCGAGGCAGCCACCCGCGAGGAGGAACTCGCCGCGGCCGAGGAGGACGACTCCGAGCAGGAGGACGGCGTCACCGACGAGGACGCCGACTCCGAGCAGGAGGAGCGCCCCCGCCGCCGTCGGCGCCGCCGCCGTGGTGGCCGCGGCCGGGGCAGCCGCCCCGGGGCCTCAATGCAGGCGAGCTTCGATCACGGTGACCACGACGGCTACGGCCTCTGGCTTGATCCGGCGATCGCGGACGACCCGGTCTATATCGAGCACTGGGCCGGCAAGCGCCGGGTCGAGGCGACGATCGAGCCGGACCGCATCGTCATTCGCCGCAGCGAGTAACGCCGCGAATCGCGCGCATCACTGATCACCGGCCCGAGGGGCCGGAGGTCAGGCGCTGCGCTCGCGCCGTGCGCCCTTGCGCAGGCGGGCGCCGCGGCGCTGCTTGCGCGTCTCGCTCGCCTTGCGTCCCTCCCAGGCGTCCGGCGGCACCTTCGCGAGGTGCCCCACCAGGTCCTCGAGGGCCCGCACGTCGTTCGAGTCGGCGCCCTCGGAGAGCACGCGGCGCACCGAGGCGTTGCGGACGGCGGTGGAGGCGTCCTCGAACAGCACGACCGCGAGCTCGGCGTCCTGCGGCGTCTCCTCCGCGAGCGGGATCCCGCCGCGCCTGCCGACCCGCCGCAGGGCGCGCACGAGCCGCAGCCCCTCCTCCCCCGCCTTCGGCTCGAGCCGTGAGCGCGGCAGCCGCTCGACGACCGCCACCCGTAGCTCGGCGCGCTCGGCGGGCTCGAGCGCGCGCAAGCCGCGGCGCGGGCGGAAGTTGGCCGGGGTGCCGCGCCTGAACGAGCGCAGCATGTGGATGAGCGGCCTCCAGTGCTGCTGCGGAATCGCCCGCAGGGGCGCGAGCAGCACGATCCAGAGGCCGACGAACGCGAGCGCGAGCGGCAGCTCGGCGAGCGGGGCCATCTCCGGCAGGAGCTCGAACGCAGCGCCGATGACGACAGCGAGCGCGAGCGCGGTAGCGACCTCGCGGTAGGGGAAGCGCAGCGGATTGCTGCCGCGCTGTCCGCGTACGTAGAGGACGCTCGCCGGGATCGCGAACGCGACGATCATCCCGACCGGCGCCGCGTAGACGCCGATCGGATCCGCGAGCACGGCCGCGAGCGCGCAGAACATGATCGCCGCGGCGATGATCCCGCCGACGAACCAGGGGCGCTTCTTCGGGATGTTCACGTTCTGGTTCACGGTCCGGTAGAGCGCCGGCATGACGAAGCCGACGGCCGTGAACGGGATGAGCGGCGCGGCGTCCGCGTAGGCCTCGGGCGCGGCGTCGACGAGCACCTGGCCGCAGAGGACCATCAGCAGCACCGCGAGGATGCAGATCAGGCAGAAGTAGGCCAGGAGCTGGCCCTGGGCCGTGCGCTTGCCGTACTGGTCCTTGAAGGCGTCGAAGATCGCGGACTTGCGCAGCGGGCGCATGGCCATGCGAAAGCCCTGCGGCAGGAACGAGACGACGAAGCCGAGGCGCGAGGCGAGGGAGTAGATGCCGAGCTCCGTGTGGTCGACGAAGCGCGAGAGGATGAAGATGTCCGCGTTCTGGATCACCCAGAACGACATGACGATCGGCGCGCGGTAGCCGCCGCGGATGATGATCTGCTTGATCTCCGCCGGGTCGAACGACGGCTCGTAGCTGCCGCGCAGGAGCACGAGGCCGAGGATGGCCGCCGCGGCCGTCCCGATCGCGGTCCCGATGATCGCGCCCTCGACGCCGGAGCCTGCCGCGAGGAAGGCCGTGAGGGCCGCCAACCCGAGCACCGGACGCGCGGTGTCCTCGATCAGGAACGCACCCGGGCGGCGCTCGAGCCACAGGGTGATGTCCGTGATCTTGAAGATGAGCCACACGCCCGCCAGCACGCCCGCCCAGATCACGAGGTTCTCCGCCTCGGGGTCGCCGAGCAGTCCGTCGGCGAGCGGGCGGCGCAGCAGGTAGATCAGCAGCGTCCCGACCGCGCCGAGTACGAGCGCCCACGCGAGCCCCGTCCCGAGCGAGCGCGTCGGCGACGCCGACGCGACCTCCTCGTCGTCATCGTCGTCCTCGTCGTCGCCCCCGCCGAAGGTCCGGCGGATCGTGCCCGGCTTCACCAGCAGCGAGAGCACCTGCGTCGTCAGGCCCGCGAGAAAGAGGAGCAGCGCGTAGCGGGCCATCTCGGCCGGCCCGAGGAAGGCCGCCACGACCAGCACGGAGACGAGCTGGACCGCGTTGCCCACGAGCAGGGTGATCCCCTGGACGCTCGTGTTGCGCATGATCCGTACCCCGAGGACCGCGCCCGAGCCCCCCGGGTGATCGTGTGCCTGCTTAGGGCTCAGGAACCACCCGCTGCTGCCCAGAGCTTCCAGTTGGCGAAGTCGCGGCCGGTCAGCTCCCGCAGGCGCTCGGCGTCGGCACGGAGCTCCTCGAGCGTCTCCTGGGGAAGGGCAGCGGCCACGTCGGGGCGCTTGATCGTCCGCCGCAGCGGCAGGCGGTCGTCGAGGACGAGCCAGAAGTTCGTGGGGAACCAGCGCCCGCGCCGGCTGCGTCCGATCTTCTCGAGCTTGATCGCAAGCCGGGTGGCCCGGGTCTTGCGCGACGTCTGGTGGCGCTCCTGCTCGAAGCGCGGGTGGGTGAAGTCCGGGTCGACGCCGATGAACTCGAAGACCTTGCGCAGCGTCTCCATCCGGTTGTGGCGAAGCTCGGACTGCTGCATCACGAGGATCTGCTCACGCGGGTAGTACTGGAGGAAGCGCTCGAGCTGCATCGCGTACTTCGAGCGCGTGATGTACGAGGTGTTCGGGTGTACGAGCGTCTCGGCGAGCGTGCCCTTCTCGCGGCGCTTGGCGTAGTTGTGGACCCAGTGGGCGGCGATCCGCTCGAGCGGGTCGCGGACGAAGTAGATGAGCTTCGCGTCGGGCACCACCGAGGCCATGCGCTCCGGCACGCCCTCGTGCTGCGGGTACGCCGTGTAGTTCGGCGACGCCTCGCCGCGCACCTTGGCGTTCGGGTCGAAGTGGCGCTTGTACCAGTCCACCCCGCGCGGCCAGTTGCGCTCCTCGATGAAGAAGTTGAGCTCCTTCGGCTTCGACATCGAAACCTCGGGATGGAGGCTCAGGTAGTAGTGCAGCACGCTGGTGCCGCACTTCTGCGCCCCGATCACGATCAGGTTCGGGAGCGCTCCGGCGCTGGCGGAATCACCGTTTCGCGCTTGATCAAGCGTTTTCTGGGGCGCGGATGCTTCCATGGACGGCCCCTCAGGCTAGCGCCCCGCCGCCCGGCGAAGGCTCGTCGGCCGACGCGCTGAGCGTGCGCCGCGGGCGCGGGCGCTCGGCCAGGATGAGCTCGACCCGGCGGCGGCGGAACTCCTCGTAGGGGACGCCCGCGAGCTCGGCCTGCCGCGAGCCGGGCGGCGGCACGTGCTCGAAGCCGACGCCGAGCTCGCGCAGCGCCGCGAACTCGTACGAATCGGTGAGCACGAGCACCCGCTCGGGCGGGTCCGGGGTCTCGGCAAGCGCCTCGCGGACCGCCTCCGGCGCGCGCTCGCCGAGCCCGAACGCGTGGATGACCGTGCGCGGGCGCGGCTGGGTGAGCTGCTGGCGCGCCAGCCTCACCGCGGTCTGTGGGACGCTCGCCACGAACGTCCCCCAGCGCCGCCGCCAGGCGCGGAACGAGCCACGCTTGCCGGCGCCCGAGTCGACCGCGGCCGCGGGCGCCGACTCCTCGCCGCGCGCCATGCCGGCAAGCCACGCCGCCGCCTCCCCCGCTCCGTTTCGCGGCGCGAGCGCGCGGATGCCCTCGGCGAGGCGCTCGCGGGTCTCGGGCTTCAGCAGGCGGTCGAGCTGGGCCTCGAGGAGCGGCGAGGCCGCGCCCTCGACCCCGAGCCCCACCCCGGCGCTCTCCGCCCACCGCGCGCGGGCGGGCTGGTCGTCGGTCTGGCGCTCCATCGGCACGAACAGGCTCGGCACGCCCAGGTGGACGAGCTCGTGGAAGGCGTTGTATCCGGCGGCGGCGACGGCCGCGTCGAACGCCGCGAAGTAGCGGCTCATCGGGTACGTGGCCCGCAGCTCGACGATGCCCTCCGGGACCGGTTCGGAGCCCATCGCGCCGAGCGCCGAGGAGATCGCGACCACCCGCACTCCCTCACGCCCGCTCAGGTGGCGCAGGCAACGCGCGGTCGCCTCGCGCACCTCGGCCCCCTGGCCGAGCGCGACGAGCACGTTCACCCCGCCCGGCTCGATGCCGAGCTCCGCCTCGGCCTCCTCCCGCGGCAGGAGCTCCTCGGGATCGAGCAGGACGATCGGGTCCACGCGCTTGGCCCGTTCGCGCAGGGGCACGGTCGGGCCCGCGTCCTCGGACTCGGCCAGCTCACCGGGCTCGAGCACGGCGTCGAACGCGCCCGCGCGCCCGAGCGGCACCTTGCTCGAGCCCCGCTTCCACATCGCCCGCCTGCACCAGACGGCCGTGGTCGCGGGCGGCAGGGCGCCGAGGAGCGCCTCGTAGGGGTGCGTGCCGTCGAAGACGACGACGTCGGGCGCGGCCTCCGCGATCGCCGTGCGCAGGCGCGCGCGCAGGCGCCGCGACCAGCGGTAGTCGTTACCCGAGCCCGGGGTCGCGTACGAGGCGACGTACTCGACCGGGAAGCCCATCGAGTGGACGACCGGGGCCGCCCCCGAGAGCGTGAGGAAGAGCGGCTCCGCGCCCGGGCCCAGCCGGCGCGCGATCGCCATCGAGCGGGTCAGGTGCCCGAGCCCGGTCCCGTTGGAAGTCGTAAAGAGGATCCTCAAGCGACAAGGGCCCGCTCGTAGGAGCGGCGCAGCACCGGAGCGCAGTGGTAGCCCTCGCGCTCGAGCCGGGCGAGCGTCTCCTCGTACTGGCGCACGATCTCGGCCTGCTCACCGTCGCTCAGGCCCTCGCGCCAACGCTCGGCATGCGCCGCCTTCGCGTTCATCTCGGTCTCGAAGAACGCGCGCATCGCGGGCTCATCGGTGACGCCGAGGAACTCGAGCAGCTCGGCGTAGGAGCCCTCGCGGTCGAACCGCACCAGCTCGTCGAGGCTGATCACGTGCAGGCGCTCGCGATCGGCATCGGAGAGGCCGCGGACGCCTTCCTCCGCCTGGCGCAGGCGGTCAGCCCAGAACTCGATCCCGGACGAGACGTCGGTCGGGTGGTGGGGCTTTTGGCGAAGCGAGACCTTCGAGGAGCCGGAATCGCGCCCGTCGCGCACCGAGTGCACGAACCGGGCCTCGGGGAAGATCTTCGCGAGGCCGTCAGCGGCGGCGATCGTGAAGCAGCTCATCTCGACGAGCACGGGCTTGTCCGCCTCGTCCGCGAGCGGCTGCAGGAGGTCGTAGAAGAGCCGGCGCGAGGCGGCGAGAAGGTCGTCGCCGTGCGTGCGCTCGAAGCGGGAGACGGCCTCGTCGAAGCGGTCCCGGCCCATGATCGTGTGCAGGCCGCGCACCTCCCCGCGGCCGAAGGCGCGCCACTTCGCCTTCACGTAGGCGCGGTCGCCGACGCGCACCCTGTGCCACCAGTAGCCCTTGAGCTTCGTCAGGAAGTCCTCGACGCTCGCGCGCCCCATGACCACGTCCGCGAGCCCCTTCGGGTTGCAGTGGAAGCGGCACTCGATCGGCACCCCGTGGAAGCGCGAGTGGCGGTCGAGCAGGTAGGAGAGGATGTGGGTGCCGCTGCGGCCCGTGCCGCCGATGAACACCAGGTTGGCCGGTTCCCTCGTCATTTCGGGGAACGATCGTAGACGTAGATGAGCGCGGGTAGCTCTGGATCGGCCGCTCGCTCGTACGTGCGGCGCAGAAGCGGCGCGCAGCGGGCGCCGTCCGCCTCGAGCCGCTCCAGGGCCTCCACGTAGAGCCGCTCGATCCGCGCGGCGCGGCGCTCGGAGATGTCGCGGCGCCAGCGCTCGGCGTTGGCCTGGTCGTGGCTCATGTGGTTCTTGAAGAAGCGCCGCGGGCCGGTCGAGGCGTGCGCGCCCACGAAGCGGAAGAGCGGCCGCAGGGCGACCCGGCCGAGCTCGACCCGAAGCAGCTCGTCGAGGCTCACGGTCAGCAGCCGGTCGGGCGCGATCGAGTCGGCGCCGCGTTCGATCGCCTGGATGCGCTCGAGCCACCAGGCGATCCCCTGCTCGCGGGTGCGCGGGCGCAAGAGCCCGTGGGTCTGGGCAACGCGCGAGGCCGACGCATCGCGCCCGTCGCGGACGACGTGGATGAAGCGGGCGTCGGGGAAGATCCGCGTGAGCGTCGCCGCCTGGGCGACCGTGTCGCAGCTCTGCTCGATGATCCCCCGCGTATCGCCCTTGCGCTCGTCCATGCGGAACGCGAGGAGGTCGAAGAAGAGGCGCCGGCACGCCGCCTCGCGCTCCTCCTCGAACGTCTCCTCGAAGCGCGCCGCCGCCGCGTCGAAGCGCTCGCGGTCGACGAACCGGTACATGCCGCGGAAGCGGGTGCGCTGAAAGCCCTTCCACCAGAACCCGCGCAGGCGCTTCATGAAGCGCTTCAGCGTCACCTCGCCGGCGAGCAGCCCGGGAAAGCCGTCCGGGTCCGTGTGGAAGCGGACCTCGACCGGAACCAGCGCGAAGCGCTCGTTGCGCCGCAGGAGCTGCGCGAGGATGTGCGTGCCGCTGCGCCCGGTGCCGCCGATGAACGTGACCGGCGCGACCTCCTCGGCCCGCGGCACGTCGACCCCGCCCAGGACGGGCGAGGGGTACTCCGCCGGACGACCGACCTCGCTCACTGCGGCACACCCTTGTTCACGGTGAAGTGGTCCACGTAGCGCCCACAAGCTTGCTCCAGCGGGACCTCCTCCGGCTCCGCGAGCGGGACGCCCGCGACCTCGCCGAGCCACACCGCCGCCCTGACGCCGAGGCTCGCGCGCAGGCCCTCGGGGGCATGCGGGGTCACCTCGAGCACGCCATCGGGGACGAGCTCGATCTGCCCCACGGGCCAGAAGGCGCCCCGCCCGGCCCCCTTGAAGTACATGCCGGCCAAGGAGGGCGGCAGCTCGCCCACGACCTCGCCGTCGTAGCTGACCGTGAGCGGGACCTGCGAGTGGTACTGCAGCGAGAGCTCGACCCGCTCGCCCTCCTCGCCGCCGAGCGGGCGCGAGACAGGCGCCTGCGCGGTGAAGCCGTGCTCCTGGCCGCCCGCGGCGGGATCCAGGCGCTCGCCCTCCCATCCCTCGGGCGGCAGGTGAACCGGCTCGGGGCGCACGGTCGCGACGCCGCCGCGCGCGACGAGGCGCCGGTGCACAGGGTCGTCGCAGTCGAAGCGGGCCCCGGGGCTGTTCGTCTCGTACTCGGGGGTGACCGGCGGCGTCTCGAGCGGCGCCGGCGAGCCGACGATCCGGGTCTGGGGCGTGCGGCCGTTGCGCCGCCACAGGACGTAGCCGCTGTCCTCGGCGACCCGCTCGAAGTTCGGCGGCGGCGCCGAGTTGAACGAGGACGCCGTCGTGATCGCCCAGTTGAACTGGTCGAGCTTGTTCGCCATGAGGTTGTCGAAGTCGACCGCGTACCCCTGCAGCCAGGGCTTGTCGAGGCGCGCCCCCACCGCCTCCGGGACGTACCCGCCGGGGGCGCGGGCGAGCGTGCCGCGCAGGTAGTACCCGCCGAATCGGTCGATCCCGAGGAAGACGACCGTGTCCTCCCCGATCCGGTCGGCGAACCGCTCGAGCGCCTGGCCGCGCTCGTCGAAGCCCACCGGCGCGGCGCGCAGGGCGACGAAGGACGAGCCGAGCGCCGCGAGCGCGACGAGCGCTCCCGCCGCCCAACGCGCGTAGGCAACTCCATCCCCTTCCCCGTCGTCGCGGCGTGCGAGCAAGCCGCGCAGGCCCACCAGGAGCACGAGCGGGGCGATGACCGCGAGCGCCTTCGCCTGGACGTGGATCTCGGCGACAACGCGGACCCCGACGTAGACCACGGCCCCGGTGATCAGCATCGCGAGCAGCGCGAGCTCGCGCCGCCGCCACAACACCCAGACACCGAAGAGCGCCGCGAGGCCGCCGATCCCGGCGGCGAGGAGCGAGCCGGACACCTCGCCGCGGACGATCCGGAAGTCCCCCTCCGGCCAGATCCCGAAGACCTCGCCGGGGAAGATCGGGGAGCCGAGCCGCCCGAGCGAGCCCTGCACCTCGTCGATGCGGTCGACGAAGTTGAGCGCGGGCCCCACCGCGACCACGACCGCCACCACCACGAGGCCGCCGCCGACGAGGGCCGACGTGCGGTGACGGCTCGCCACGCCCCGGAGCGCCCCGAAGTCGACCGGGCTGCGGCCGGTGGCCGCTTCGAGGGCGAGCCATAGCGGCAGCGCCCCGGCGAACCAGGCGAGGCCGGGCAGGCTGTAGGTGAACACGGTCCCGGCGGCGAGCACGATGCCCGCGACGACGAGCGCGCGGCCGCGCAGCACCTGGAGCGCAAGCGCAAAGGCGAGGACGAAGAGCGCCATCGCGGTCTCCTTGAACGCGCTCTGCGCGAGAAACGAGGCCGCGAGGAAGCAGACCGCGGGGAGCGTGGCGGCGAGCACCCGCACGGGCGCGGCGAGCCGGTCGAGCGCCGCGATCGCCGCCACCGCGGTGAGCGCCGGAATCGCCAGCAGCAGGCCGTTGAACGCCGCGACGAGATCGGCGCCGGTTGCCGAGACGAACGCCGCCACCAGCGCCTGCGGCCCGATCGGATAGCCGAAGGTGACCGCCTTCGGCTCGGGCCCGATGCCGTGCCGCAGCCAATCCGCCCAGTAGAGCTGGGCGGCGTGGTCGTTGATGTAGATGCCCTCGCCGAGGACCCCGATGTGGTCCTGGAAGAAGAACGGCAGGCTCGCCAGGCCCGTGGCGGCGAGACCGGCTGCGATTCCCGTCCACGGCGCGGCACCGCCCTCGCGCCCGCGCCACAGGACCACGAAGCTCGCGGCGAGCACGAGGCCGATGCCGACCGCCGCCGTCGTCGCGCGCCCCGGCAAGCGGATCAGCAGCGCCGCCAGGGCAACGAGCGCGGCCAACCCGACCGCGCCGCTCAGCCAATAGGGCCGCGCGGCTCCGCAGACCCTGAGGATCGCGGCGCCGAGCGCAAGCGAGGCTCCGCAGAGCGCGGCGGTGCAGGCGTAGATCTCGAGCACGGGCTGAGGAGGGTACGGAGCGCCTAGGGCACGTCGGCGGGCGGCTCGGGCCGCAGGTCGCCCGTGCCCGGCGCCGTGTCGAGCTCGTCGGCGGGCGGCGCCGGCTCGATCGCCTCGCCCGGCCCGGGAATCGCCTCGTCCTCCGGCGGCGCGGGAGCCTCATCGCCGGTCTCCTCGACGCCCAGCGGGCTGCTGAACTCGGGCGGCGGCTGGTTCGCGGTCGGCTCCAGGTTGACCGAGTCGCCGTTGAGCTCGGCCTCGCTCAGGTCCGGGAGGTCGCCGCAGGTGTCCGGGTTGGGGGGCGACTCGAGCTTGAACACGCTCACGGGCCCGTCGCGCAGGATCTCCGTGGCCCCCGCGTCCTCGCGCGTCCACACGGCCTCCTTCGTGTCCGTGAGCGTACGCGGCTCGTACGGGTCGTACATCGTCACCACGTACTCGTAGCGGCCCTTGGCGAGCTCCTCCCGCCACGTCTCGCAGTCCGGGATGCGCAGGTACGCCCCGTTCGGCCCTTCGATCCCGAGCCACTGCACGTGGTTCGTCAGCTTGGTCCCGTAGAAGGGGTACTGGTTGAAGACGCCGCGCACGCCCGCCGTGGCGATGCGCGAGTTCTCGATCTCGCGGCCCCAGCGCGCCGCCTCGGCGATGTGGAACTCGGGATCGAGGTCGTCGTAGCGGTGCTCGAGGTAGTGGCGCTGCTCGACCCAGCCCGCCCCGACCGCACCCGCCGCGATGAGCGCCGCGAGCCCGATCGAGAACCGCCGCGGGGCGGCGGCGCCGACGAGGTTGCGATCGCGCAGCCAGGCGACGATGCCGAAGGCCAAGAAGACGCCGACGCCCGCGGCGGCCGCGCCCTTCACGTGGCCGTGCTCCCACTGCACGAGCGAGGCGATCGACGACACCGCGACCACCGTGAGCAGCCCGAGCACGATCCGGATGTGCTTGCCCGCGAGCAGCGGCAGGAGCGCGAAGCCCATGGCCGCGGCCGGGGCGATGTAGCGGACGTTCCACTCGAACGAGATCGGCGCGCCCTCCTCGCCCGCGGCGGTGAGCGGGGTGAAGACGTAGGCGACCGCGGTGAAGAGGATCACGGCGCCGACCACGCGGATGTATGGGGTCGAGCCGCGCCAGACGGCGTAGACGCCTGCCCCCAGGAACCCGAGGACGACGGCCGGCCAGAAGATCCCGAACGAGTTGTCGAGCGCCGGGAAGAACCAGTCGGCCCAGACGTCGAAGTCGGTCGCGTAGTGCGCGACGGAGAACGGCTCGCGCAGCTCGAAGTCGCGCGCCGGCATCGGCAGGTCGAGCGGGCCCCAGGAGGTGAACGGAAGCGGGTTGCCGATCGCGATCGCGTTGCGCAGGTACCAGTAGCCCCCGGCCAGTAGCGCCGGGCCGGTGAACAGGGCGAACGTGACGAACCGGCCGCGCCACCCGCCCTTCGCGATCACCGCCACGCCGACGGCAAGCGCAACCACCGGCGCGAGCACGGACAGCTTCGTGCCGGCCGCGACCCCGGCCGAGAGGCCCGCGGCGACCAGTGCGGCGCGGAAGGCGCGCGACTGCGTGTCCTGCGGGTAGGTGAGCAGCCCGGGGCGCGCGGCGTTGGCGGCCTCCTCCTGCCCCATCGCCGCCCACGCGTTCATCAGCACTGCGACGGCCGCGAGCACGAACGCGACGCCGGTGATGTCGTTGAGCGCCTCACCCGCCTGGAACTCGACGAGCTGCTGCGAGCCGAGCGCAATCGCGGCGCCGACCAGCGAGTGCGGGCCGAGGCCGTAGGGGCGGCCGATGCAATAGGCGGAGAGCAGCGCGATCCCGAGGAAGCCGACGTTGATCAGCGGCGAGAGGATGTCGCGGTCGAAGGCGAGGATCCCGACGGCGTGGAAGACCTCGGAGTTCGCCGGGTAGTAGCCGGCGAAGAAGATCGGGTCGAAGTGGTCGATCGCGGTGAGATCGCCGGTCTGGACCCACCGGGCCGCGAGCGGCATGTGGTACCAGAGGGTGTCGGCGCGGTCCATGCCCGCCGCCATCGTCTGGAGCACCGGGACGGCCCAGCCCGCGACGACCCCGCCGGTGATCACGGCGGCGCAGACCCACGCGATCCGGTTCGACGGCGGCGACGGCGGCGCGGGGCCGGCGACGGGCGGCTTCACCCCGCCGGTGGCGAGCCCCACGACGGCGGCGACCACGAGCGCGCCGATCGTGATCGGCCAGTCCTCGAAGATGCCCAGGCTGCCCAGGAGCTTCGAGAGCCAAAGCAGGCCGACGACCCCGAAGACGATCTCGACGAGGCGCGCGGGCGGACCGGTCCAGGCCGGCAGGACGAGGCGGCGCACGCGCCAAGCCGCGAAAGCGAGCGAGCCGGCGATCGCCGCCAGCTCGAGGACGCCCAGCAGGTACTCGCCGCCCGAGAGCGTCATGACGCCCCGAGCGGGTCGGAGGTCAGTCGCGCAGGCCGCGGATGGAGTACGGCAGCTCGTTCGGGGCGACCATGCCGCTGCGGCGCGCTGCGCGCTCGGCCGCGTCCGGGTCGTCCAGCTCCGCGAGGCGCTGCTGCAGGCGCTGGTTCTCCGCCTTGAGCTCGGCGACGTGCGCGGTCTCGGCCTTCGAGTCGCGCCACGCGTCGATGAAGTTGATCGTCGGGCTGACGTACGAGGCGATCACGGCAGCCAGCACGATCACCAGGGCGATGCGGCCGAGCCGCTCCCAGTTGATCCGCGTGGCCGGACGGCCGCGCCGCGCCCTGGGCGCGGCGCGCATCCGATAGCCGCGAGCGGCGTGTGCGCGTGAGCTCATGCCTCATCGGTTCAACACCGAGGGCGATTTACCTACCCGCGGCCGGTGAATGCCGAAAGCCCGGGATAGACGGCGCTGTCGCCCAGCTCCTCCTCGATGCGCAGGAGCTGGTTGTACTTCGCCGTCCGGTCCGAGCGGGACGGCGCACCGGTCTTGATCTGCCCGGCGCCGGTGCCGACCGCGATGTCCGCGATCGTCGTGTCCTCCGTCTCGCCGGAGCGGTGGGAGATCACCGCGGAGTAGCCCGCCTCGCGCGCGATCCGGATGGCCTCGAGGGTCTCCGAGAGCGTCCCGATCTGGTTCACCTTGATCAGGATCGAGTTGCCGACGCCGGCCTCGATGCCGCGGGTGAGGCGCTCGGGGTTGGTGACGAAGAGGTCGTCGCCGACGAGCTGGCAGCGGTCGCCGATCCGCTCGGTCAGCGTCTTCCAGCCGTCCCAGTCCTCCTCGTCCATGCCGTCCTCGATCGAGACGACCGGGTAGCGATCGCAGATCCCCGCCCAGAAGTCAGCCATCTCCGCCGCGGAGAGCTCGCGGCCCTCGTGCTCGAGGACGTAAGCCGCACGATCGGAGTCGTAGAGCTCGCTCGTCGCCGGATCGAGGGCGATGTAGACGTCCTTGCCCGGCTCGTACCCGGCGGCCTTGATGCCCTCGACGAGCGCCTCCAGCGCCTCCTCGTTGGAGCCCAGGTCCGGCGCGAAACCGCCCTCGTCGCCCACGGTCGTGCCGTGCCCGCGGGCCGCGAGCGTCTTCTTCAGCGCGTGGAAGACCTCGGTGCCGGTCCGCAGCGCCTCCGCGAAGCTGGGCGCGCCCGCCGGGACGATCATGAACTCCTGCAGATCGACCTTGTTGTCGGCGTGGGCGCCGCCGTTGATCACGTTCATCATCGGCACGGGCAGCACGTTCGCCTCGTCGCGGGAGCGCCCGTAGAGCTCGGCGACGTAGACGTAGAGCGGCACGCCGGCCTCGGCGGCCGCGGCCTTGGCGGTCGCGAGCGAGACGCCGAGGATCGCGTTCGCGCCGAGCCGCGACTTGTTCGGGGTCCCGTCGAGCTCGCGCAGGGTCTCGTCGATCGCCGCCTGGTCGCTCGCCCGGGCGCCGGTGAGCGCCTTCACGATCGCGTCGTTGACGTTCTCGACCGCCTTGCCGACGCCCTTGCCGACCCAGGCGTCGCCGCCGTCGCGGAGCTCGGTGGCCTCGAACTCGCCGGTGGACGCGCCGGAGGGGACGGCGGCGCGGCCGAAGGCGCCGGAGTCGAGGCGGACGTCTACTTCAACGGTGGGGTTACCCCGGGAGTCGAGGATCTGACGGGCGTGAATGTGATCGATCGAAGCCATGAGTTCAGCGATTGGAAAGCGGGTTGGAAGCGAATGGGGCCGGGAGGCTAGCGGGCCTGGTCGCGGATCCGATCCGCGGCCGCGCGCAGGGCCAGCTCCGGGTCCACGCCGAGGCGCCGGGCCAGCGCCACGGCGCCCAGGAGGAGCTCGCCGACGGCTTCCTCGGCTTCATCGCGGGTCTCGCGATCGACCGGAGCACCGCCCTCCGGGTCCGCTCGGCGCAGGATCTTCCGCGCGTAGAGCAGGCCGGGCAGGTTCTCCGGGACATCGGCGAACGGGTCGCCGGCGCCGCGGCCCTCGACCTCCCGCTTGATCCGGTCCCAGTTCGAGAGCACGCCCTTCGCGGTCGTCGGGTCGGAGTCCGCGACGATCTCCCGCGCCTCGGATTCCCCAGGCACCATGCGTCGGGCTCCGCCCGCCTCACCAGCTTCTGACGAGACGCTTTGTGTCTCGTCCTTTCCAAATACATGGGGATGTCGCCGGATCAGCTTTTCGGTGATCGCGTTCGCGACCGCGGCCAGGTCACCCGCACCCCGCTCCTCGAGCAGGAGCGCCAGGAAGACCACCTGGAAGAGCACGTCGCCGAGCTCGTCGAGGAGCTTCTCGTCGTCGCCCTTGTGCGCCGCATCGGCGAGCTCGTAGGCCTCCTCGACCGTGTGCGGCACGATCGAGCGCTCGTCCTGCTCGCGGTCCCAGGGGCACTCCTTGCGCAGCCTGCGCGTGATCTCGTCGAGACGCGCGAGCGCGTCGAGGGCCGGGTCAGCCGAGCCGCTCGCGGCGCTTTCCATCGGGACGCTCAGCCGCCGGGCGTGGTCCCAGGCGCGCCGGGCTGGGTCGGCACGAGACCCGGAGGCAGGCCGGTCGGCGCGATGCCGCCCTCGGGTGCCGGCTTCATGCCCGCGACGTCGCAGACGCGCGAGTCAGCGCCCTCGGGCGGCGGGACCCAGGCGCACGGCCCCTGCGGCAGCCCGCTCGGCGCCGGGGCCCCGAAGACACCGGCGGTGCCGGGGAGGATCGGCTTCGTCGAGGGCACGGGCGCGCCGCAGCCGGTCTCCTTCGCGACGTCCTCCGTGCACGGGTCCTCGGGCGGCTCGGCGTTCGAGCACCGCTCGACGAGGAAGCCGTCGGCGCACACGGTCCGCGCGCGCCACTTGTCGGTGAAGTCCTGCTGGAAGGCCGAGGCGAGCTGCTGCTGGCGGGTGGCAACGAGCGTCTGGCGGATCGTGTCGCGCGCAGGCGTGCAGTCCTTGTCGTCCTCCGGGCAGTCGAGCGGCTGCGTCTGCGCGGGGCTGATCGACTCGACCTGGATCACGAACCAGCCCGTGTCGCCCTCGAACGGACCGACGAGCTCGCCCTCGGGCGCGTCGAAGATCTCCTTGTCGAGCGCGGGCTCGTTCTGGCCCTGGACGACCGCCTGGCTCAGACCGCCGGTCGTCTTGGTCGCCTCGTCGATCGAGAACTTCTTGGCGACCCGCTCCCAGCTCTTCGGCGAGTCGTCCTTCTGCAGCGCGGCGAGGGCCTCGTCGGCCTGCTCTTCCTTCTTCGTCTTGATTTGGCGGACGTCGCGCGTCTCGGGCTGCTCGAACTGAGCCTGGTTCTCCTCGTAGTAGGTCTTGATCTCGTCGTCGTCCACCGCCGGCTCCTGCGGGATCACGTCCTGCTGGATCTGGTCGGAGATGATCTGGAGCGCGACGCGGTCGCGCGCCTCCTCCTCGGTGAACTTCGACTGCTTGAGGAACTTCTGGAACTGCTTCTCGGAGCCGAACTGCTGCTCCTTGATCGAGTCGAGCTCGCGGTCGATGGCGGCCTCGGTGACCTCCACCCCGCGCTCCTCGCCCTCGCCGCGGACCCAGGCGGCCAGGATCAGGTCGCCCATCGCGGCGTCGGCGAGCTGCTGGTACTGATCGTCGCCCGGCTTGGGCACCGGGTCGATCTGCTGGCGCGCGGCCGTCTGCTCGAGCGCGCGGTCGAACTCTTCCTTGGTGATCTCACCGTCGGGCGAGTCCTCGATCACGGCGACCTCGCCGTCGCCCACGCTCGGTCCGCCGAGGCCCTGGGCGAGGGCGACGCCGACGAAGAGCAGGATCAGCAGCGCCCCGAACAGCGCGAGGCCGAGCCGCTTGCGGGCGGCCTGTCGTGCGGGGTTGGCTGCGGGCGCCGGCTTGCCACCGGGGCGTCCCTGCTTTCGTCCCTGAGGACTCACGGGTCGGGGAGCATATAGCCCTCTTTCCCCGAATGAGTCCCTATGCGGCGACGGGCTCGGCCAGCGCGCCCGTCAACGCCTCGGTCAGGCCCAAAACGGCCTCGAGGCGCTCGGCGGGATCGTCGGGGACCCGGAGCGAGAGCGTCTTCGTGCGGAACTCGTAGATCGCCTCGGGAATGCGCTCGCGCAGGCGGGCCACCTGGTCGGGCTCGAGCTCGAGCGGGATCACTGAGAGCCGCCCGCCGCGCACCTCCGCGGTGCGCGCGCCGGCCTGGCCCAGCTCGATCCGGGCTCGCTGGAGCGTCAGCAGGTTGTCGACCGGGTCCGGCACGGGGCCGAAGCGGTCGCGCAGCTCGTCGCGGATCGCGCGCAGCTCGCCCGGCGCGGTCGCGGCGGCGATCCGCCGGTGGACGTCGATCTTCGCCGCCTCGAACGGGATGTACTCGCTCGGGAGGTACGCGTCCACGTCGACCTCGAACCGCACCGGCGCCTCGCGCGGCTCCTCCTCCCCGCCCTCGGCCCGCAGCGCGGCGACCGCCTCGTCGAGCAGGGAGACGTAGAGCTCGAACCCGACCGCGGCGACGTGCCCGGACTGCTCGGCGCCGAGCAGGTCGCCCGCGCCGCGCAGCTCGAGGTCGCGCATCGCGATCGCGAAGCCCGAGCCGAGCTCGGTGTAGTCGGAGAGCGTCGCCAGGCGGGCCTGGGCGTCGGCCGTCAGGGACTCCTCGGACGGGTAGAGCATGTACGCGAAGGCGCGCTCGTGGGAGCGCCCGACGCGGCCGCGGATCTGGTAGGCCTGGGCCAGCCCGAGCTGGTCGGCGCGCTCGACGATCAGCGTGTTCGCCTGCGGGATGTCGAGCCCGGACTCGATGATCGTCGTCGCCACGAGGCAGTCGGCCTCGCCGCGCAGGAACGAGAGCATCGTCTCCTCGAGCTCGCCCTCGTCCATCTGGCCGTGCGCCTCGGCGAAGCGGACGCCGGGACACAGGGCGCGCAGGCGCTCCGCGGTCTCGTGCAGCGTGTCGATGCGGTTGTGCAGGAAGAAGGCCTGGCCGCCGCGCGCGGCCTCGCGCTTGATCGCGCGCTGCACGAGCTCCTCGTCGTAGGGGCCGACGTAGGTGCGCACCGGGCGCCGGCCCTCCGGCGGCGTCTCGATCACGGAGATGTCGCGCAGGCCCGCGAGCGACATCTGGAGAGTCCGCGGGATCGGGGTCGCGGACATCGAGAGCACGTCCACCTTCAGCTTGAGCTGGCGCAGGAGCTCCTTTTGCTTCACGCCGAAGCGCTGCTCCTCGTCGACGATCACGAGCCCCAGGTCGGCCGCGCGCACGTCGCGGGAGAGCATGCGGTGGGTGCCGATGAGGATGTCGACCTTGCCCTCGGCGAACCGCGCGAGCACGTCGCGCACCTCGGCCGGCTTGCGCAGGCGCGAGATCATCTCGATCTCGAGCGGGAACTCCTTGAGCCGCTCGCGGAACGTGCCCAGGTGCTGCTGGGCGAGGATCGTCGTCGGCACGAGCATCATCACCTGCTTGCCCTCGGCGGCGGCCTTGTGGGCGGCGCGGAGCGCGACCTCGGTCTTGCCGTAGCCGACGTCGCCGCAGATCAGGCGGTCCATGGGGCGCTCGGACTCCATGTCCGCCTTGACCGCCTCGATCGCCTCGAGCTGGTCGGCGGTCTCCCGGTACGGAAACGAGCGCTCGAGCTGGAGCTGCCACTCGCCGTCGGGCCCGAAGGCGTGGCCCTTGCGCGCCTGGCGCTCCGCGTAGAGGTTCAGGAGCTCGCCGGCCAGCTCGCGCGCGGCGCGCTTGGCGCGGGACTTGACCGCCTCCCAGCGCTTCGAGCCGAGCGCCGAGAGTTGCGGCGCCTCTCCGCCCGCGCCGACGTAGCGGGTGATCTTCGCGAACTGGTCCGTGGGCGCGAAGACCTTGTCCTCGCCCCGGTACTCGAGCTCGAGGTAGTCGCGGGTGACCCCGCCGACGGTCTTTGTCTCGAAGCCGGCGAAGCGCGCGATGCCGTGGTCCTCGTGGACCACGTAGTCGCCGACCCGCAGGTCGGCGAAGCTCGCCGCCCGGCCGCGAACGGGCGCGGGCGCCGCGGCGCGGCGGCGGTGGACGAGGCGGCGGAAGGGGATGACCGCGAGGCGCAGGTCGGGCGCGACGAACCCGTCGGTGAGGGGCGCCTCGTCGAGGTAGAGCGCGGCGTCGGGTCCTGGCGGCGAATCGAGGAAGCGCGACTCGACCCGGTCGAGGTTGTAGCGCGTGCGCTCGGCCTCGCCGCGTGAGTTGAAGGTGACCACGACCCGGTAGCCGGAGCGCAGCTCGCGCTCGAGCTGCGACTCGGCCTCGCCGATGCTGCGTGCCGCCGACGTCGGCGTCTGGGCGCGGAACCCGTCCTCGTCGTCACCGGTGCCGCGGATGGAGAGCACGGCGCGCTCCGCAAGCGGCCCCGACACCTCCACGTAGAGGCGGCGCGCGTCGGAGTCGTGCATCGCGGTGGTCACGTCCTCCCAGTGATCGCGCAGGGCGGGCTCGACCTCCTCGGCGCCGGCCAGCAGGATCGCCGTGTTCTCGCCGATCAGGTCCAAGGGCGCGCGGAAGGAGTCGATCGGGAGGACCGAGGCGACGTCCGGTCTCTCACGGGAACCCCCGTCCGAGGGCGTGCTCCGCTTCGCGTCCGCCCCCGTCGGGTCAAGCGCCAGTTCCGCCAGCTCGCGGTGCTCGAGGGCGAGCTCCGCGGCCGGGTCGAGCTCGACGACCTCCGCGTCGCCCAGCGAGCGCTGCGTGAACGTGGAGAACCAGCGGATCGACTCGATCTCGTCGCCGAAGAGCTCGATGCGGGCGGCGCGCTCCTCGGTCGCCGGGAAGACGTCCAGGATGTCGCCCCGGATCGCGAACTGGCCGCGTTCGTCCACCTGCTCGACGCGCTCGTAGCCCGCCTCGACGAGGAGCTCCGCGACATCGGTGAGGTCGATCTCCTCCCCCTTGTGCAGGGCGAATCCCTCCGGGCGCAGCGACGCGTCCGGGACGGCCTCGGCGAGCGCGACCGCGGAGGCGACGACGACAGGCGCCTCCTCCTCGACGAGCGCCTGCATCGCGCCCACCCGCAGCCCGACCAGGTGGGGCGGCGGCGCCAGGTGGGACTCGTACCCCGTGCCGCGCGAGGGGTAGTAGCGCACGCGCCGCGGGGCCAGGTAGGCACCGAGCGCCCTCGCGAGATCGCGCGCGCCGATGTCGTCGGCCGCGACGATGAGCGCCGGCCGCCCGGCGAGCGCGTCGTCGTCCTCGAGCAGGGCGGCGAGCAGGTAGGGCCGGATCGAGGCGGACGCGCGCACATCGGTGGACGCGCCGCCCCGCACGGCGGCTGCGAGCTCCCCGAAGCGCGAGTCCTCGCGGGCGATGTGAAGGAGGTTCCGAAGCACCGACCGACGATCGTAGTGAGCGCCCGCAACCGCCCCGCGGACCCTCCCACCCCCTCGCCACCCGCGACCTGTGGGAGTCTTAAGCCGTGAATCGAGTTCTGGGGGGAATTCTCGTCGCGCTGTCCATCCTGGCCTTCCTCGGGGCCGGGATCACCGGCTATGCCGCGGATGCGCTGTTCGAGTCCGACGAGTTCGCGGAGCGGGCGTCCTCGGTGCTGGGCGAGGACGCGGTGCGCCAGGAGATCGCGACGCGGGTGACCGACGACCTCGTGATCGGCGCCGACGCGAACCTCGTCGCGGTGCGGCCGCTGATCGAGGGCCTCGTCTCCGACGTGGTCGGCGGGGGCGCGTTCCAGAGCCTCTTCCGCAAGGCCGCGGCCGACGTGCACCGCGCCTTCCTCGAGGAGGATCAGAACACGGCGACGTTCACGCTGCTCGACATCGGCGCCGCGGTACGGGGCGCCGTCGCCGCGATCAAGCCCAACCTCGCCAAGAAGATCGGGGCCAAGTCGGACGCGGACCTCGCCGAGCTCGAGCCGCCACAAGCCCTGACCGAGGCGACCCGGATCGCCCACGACGTCAAGGTCGCGAACTGGGTCCTGCTGGCGCTTTCCGTCGTGTTCGCGGCGGCGGCCTTGTGGCGCTCGCCCGATCGCCGCCGGACGATCGTGACCCTCGGCGTCGCGCTCGCCATCGGCAGCGCCGTGTGCGCGATCGCGCTGAGCGGCGCCCGCGCGATCGTCCTCGGCCAGGTGGGCGCCGGCACCGAACGGGAAGCGCTGGGCGAGATCTGGGACGCCTTTCTCGGCGACCTGCGACACCAGTTCCTCTTTTACGCGGGGATAGGAGCCGTCGTCGCCGCCGCAGCGTCGTCGCTCCTGCGGCCCGTGGACCTGGGCGCGCCCCTGCGCCGGGGGTGGGAGCTCCTTGCGACCACTCCCCAAGGCCGCGGCTGGCGCGCACTGCGGGGCCTCGCCCTGCTCGCCGTGGGCGTGATCGTGATCCTGCAGCCAACGCTCGCCCTGGAGATCGTCGCGATCGCGGCCGGCCTCTTCCTCGCGTACGCGGGCGTCTCGGAGCTGATGCGGCTGACGCTCCCGACCGGCGACGAGAAGGCGGCCGCGGGCGACCGCCGCTTCGGGCGGCGGGCGGTGACCGCCACGGCGATCGCCGGGGGCCTGATCCTCGTGAGCGGGAGCCTGTTCGTAGCCGCGGGCGGCACCCGCGAGAAGCCACCGAAGATCGAGACGAGGGGCTGCAACGGCGCCGACGCGATCTGCGAGCAGAAGCTCGACGAGGTCGCGTACCCCGCCACGCACAACGCGATGTCCGCGGCAACCAATCCCGGGTGGCTGTTCGCCCAGCAGGAGAAGGGGATCGGGCGGCAGCTGCGCGACGGGATCCGGGCGCTGTTGATCGACGCCCACTACGGACAGCCGACGAAGGGCGGGCGGGTGAAGACCGACCTGTCCGACCTGAGCGCCGGGGAGCGCAAGACCTACGCCGCGGAGATCGGCGAGGACGCGCTCGACGCGGCGCTGCGCATCCGCGACCGTATCGTCAACTCGCCCACCACCGGGGGCCGCGGCGTCTACCTCTGCCACCGCTTCTGCGAGCTCGGGGCGATCCCGATCGAGAAGGCCTTCGGCGAGATCCGCGACTTCCTCGCGGCGAACCCGAACGAGGTCGTGATCGTCGACATCGAGGACTACGTCGACCCGGCCGATATCGAGGCCGCCGCCCAGAAGACCGGGCTCGTCGACTACATCTACACGGGCTCGCTCGATCCGATGCCGACCGTGCACGAGGTGATCGAGTCGGGCGGCCGGGCGATCATGATGGCCGAGAAGGACGCGGGCGACGTGCCCTGGTACCACGCCGCCTACGAGGGCCCGCTCCAGGAGACGCCCTACTCGTTCAAGAAGCCCCGCGAGCTGACCGATCCCAAGCGCCTGCCGAAGAGCTGCAAGCCGAACCGCGGCACGGACGATGCGCCGATGCTGCTCTTGAACCACTGGATCGACACGAGCCCCGCGCCGCGGCCGACGAACGCGGCCAAGGTGAACGCGGCGAAGCCGCTGCGCGCGCGGATCGAGCAGTGCGAGGAGCAGCGCGGGCAGCCGGTGAACCTGATCGCGGTGGACTTCTATCGCGAGGGCAAGCTGTTCGAGGTCGCGCGGAGGCTGAACGAGGAGCGAGCCGATTAGCGCGGGCGCCCGGCGGCGGGGTTATCGTCCGGCCATGCCGTTCAGGGGACGCGTCGCCCTCGCGGTCATCGCGGGATCACTTGCTCTGGCCGCGCCGGCGTCGGCGGAGATCACGAGCGTCTTCGACGGCGCGATCCCGTGCACGCCGCAGAAGGACGGCACCCGGTACTGCGGCGGGCCGGACACGCGCGTGCCGACGTTCGACGGACTGCGGATCGACGTCAACGTCGCCCTGCCGCCGGCGCCCAAGAAAGGCCCGGACGGGCCGTACCCGCTGGTGATGGTGTTCCACGGTTACGGCGGCAGCGAGCTCGGCCAGGGCACGCTCGGCAAGTGGGCCAAGCGCGGGTACGCCGCGTTCAGCATGTCCGACCGCGGGTTCGGGCGCTCCTGCGGCGGCAAGGATCAGCTGCTCGAGCCGGGCTGCGAGCAGGGCCACGTCCGGCTCATGGACACGCGCTACGAGGTGCGCGACGCGCAGACGTTCGCCGGGATCCTCGCCGACGAGGGCGTGGTCAAGCCGAAGAAGATCGGTGCGACGGGTGGCTCGTACGGCGGCGGCATGTCGATGGCGCTCGCCGCGCTGCGCAACCGGGTGATGCTCGAGGACGGCTCGCTCGTTCCGTGGAAGAGCCCGGGCGGCAAGCGGATGGCGATCGCCGCCGCGACACCCGAGATCCCGTGGACCGACCTCGCGAACTCGCTCATGCCGAACGGCGCGACGCTCGACTACGTCGCCGATGCGCCGTACGGAGAGCGGATCGGGGTCTTGAAGCTGACGTTCGTCGCCGGGCTGTTCGCCGGCGGGCTCCTCGCCGGGAAGTACGCCGTGCCGGGCACCGATCCCAAGGCGGACCTGATCACCTGGTACGCGGTGCTCAACGCCGGCGAGCCGTACGACTCGAACCCGATGGCGGTCGACGTGCTCGAGCAGGCGAAGCGGTTCCACTCCTCCTACTACATCGACCACTCGATCAAGCCCGCGCCGCTCTTGATCTCGAACGGGTGGACCGACGACATCTTCCCGCCGGACGAGGCGATCCGGTTCTACAACCGCACGCGCACGCAGTTCCCGAAGGCCGACATCTCCCTCTTCTTCCTCGACTACGGCCACCAGCGCGGCCAGAACAAGGACGCCGACGTCGAGGTGCTGCAGCGCGAGCAGACCCGCTGGTTCGCGCACTATCTGAAGGGCAAGAAGCGCAAGCTGCTACGCGGGGTCGAAGTGCTCACCCAGACCTGCCCGAAGGAGGTTTCCTCGGAGGGTCCGTACCGGGCGAAGAGCTGGGCGAAGATCGCCCGCGGCGAGGTGCGGCTGTCGGCGCCCGCCAAGCGCACGATGGCGCCGGTCGTGCTCGAGGACGCGGGCCTTCGGTTCGACCCGATCGCGGGCCCGGGCGCGTGCACCCAGACGGACGCGGACCGCCCGCTCGGCTCGGTGGACTACGACATCCCGGTCAAGCGCTCTTTCACCCTGCTCGGCTCGCCGACGGTGATCGCCGACGTGAACTCGCCTGGCCCCTACTCGCAGGTGGCGGCGCGCCTGCTCGACGTGGCTCCGAACGGGCGCCAGACGCTCGTCGCCCGCGGCCTGTGGCGGGCGCCGCAGGGCTCGGGCCGCCACGTCTTCCAGCTGCACCCCAACGGCTACCGGTTCGCGCCGGGGCACGTCGCGCGGCTGCAGCTCCTCCCCGCCGACATCCCCTACAGCC
>ERZ777003.1474-NODE-1474-length-34999-cov-13.154275_pt1 | contig 34999 bp, 34 predicted proteins | sample MGYA00374956_ERZ777003 | MGnify/ENA primary metagenome ERZ777003 (study PRJEB29302, sample SAMN06268252) | bioreactor metagenome | isolation source: Joint BioEnergy Institute, California, USA | place: USA:Joint BioEnergy Institute, California, USA | collected... | reverse complement strand
CCGAAGACGTTCCGCCCGCTGCGATAGTAGCCCTGCTCGGGGTCGTACAGGGCGACCTCCATGAAGCGAGCGAAGGAAATGGGACCGGACGCGGCAATCTCTTCCCGCAGTTGTCTTTCAAGAATTGTCACGGCTCTGCGGAGATCTTATGAACAGCTCCACCATGTAGTCGTGGATGCAGTCGTACAGATAGCGCTGGAAGGTCCAGGGGAACTGACTGTACGCAACATCACGCGGATGAATCGGCGCGGAATCGGTGTGAAGGGTCCCTGGTTTTGACTTCGCGGAGAGCACCAGAATCTCACCTGTTTCGTCCTAGAGTGCGGAGATGTCGATCAAAGCGTGCCCATAGCGGAGAATTTCCGCCTTCACCTTGTCGACGTCCGTCACGCTTGTATTGTGGCACGAGCGGTTGGACGCCCGCTGCTACACTGGAGCAAAACGGAATGGCGCTACCGGAGACAATCCGCATCAAGCTCAGTACGGAGGCGGCGGGAGCCATCGCGCTGACACCTGTTGTCGTCCGGGATCTTCCCATCCTTGAACTGTTCGAGGTGATGCTGGGCATTACAGGGAAGGATGTGGACCGAATCCGGGACTTGCTGCGGCGAGGAACTCTGGTCAACGGAGCATCGCGGTTTCGCTGGGAAGGAATCGAGGCGGAGACGGAAGCCGTTCTAGACGTCCTGCGCCGGTTTCCTGATCCGGATCCCAGCCGCCCGTTCGATCCCGCGCGCTGCGAGCGCGCCGTGTTTCGCGGCGCAAATGCAACGATCGACATGCCGAAGGCGGTCGGCTCGCGCCGGCGCTTTCTGCGAAAGCAGAGTTACTGGGACCGGCTGATGGAGGTGGCAGGCTCCGCACGCCCAATCTATATCAGCTACTCCTATCAGGAGCGGGCCGATCAGTATCGAATTCAGCCGTCGTCTCCTGCCCTCGTCATCCTTCGTGAGAGCGCTTCCCTCCTGGCTTACAGTTCCCTGGCAGACCAGATCCGCCGCGCAGCCATCGTGGCGATTGATCTGTATACGCGGCGATAATTTTGCGGGAGTCGATTGCCGGCTCCGGTGATATACTGCTCCCTGCTTAAAAGGAGAGCCATGCTGCCCGAATACCTTTCCAAAGCGAGGCCGAATCCTGCCAGCGGCCGAGCCCCGTGGTATGTCAACACCGCGCCCAGTTACGCCGGTGTTTTCCTCTGGATTGCGTTCTACCAGTCCATGGCGCAAGGGACGCTGGAGCGAGCCGGACTGGGCGTCTGCCTCCTTGCCCTGCTGATTGCGGGACTGCTCAGCTTCGGGCTGTATTATTACGTGCCCGCAATGCTCGGCATGAAGACCGGTTATCCGCTCTATGTCGTCGGCAGCTCGACGTTCGGAACCAAAGGCGGCTACCTCATGCCGGGTCTTCTTATGGGGCTCCTGCAGATCGGCTGGTTCGCTGTCGGCACTTTCTTCTCGACCCGATTTATCCTCACGGGCGCCGGCATGGATGCGACGCCCGGCACCCCCGCTTTCATCGCCGTGGCCGTTGTGTGGGGGTACGTCATGGCTTACATCGGCGTGAAGGGCATCCAGTATGTTGCGCGTGTGTCGCTTTTCCTGAATCTGATTCCCTTCCTGATGATCCTGCTGGTTTTCTTCCAGACTCGCGAGGGGATTGCGAACTATACGGTTCCTGATCCCAACGCCTTCGCCGCATTCACACTGCTGCTTCAGATCGTCATCGGTTTCTTTGCAACGGCAGGCGCGGCGGGCGCCGACTTCGGAATGAATGCGCGGCACGAACAGGATGTGCGATGGGGAGGTCTTGTCGGCATCGCTCTGGCTATCCTCTATGCGGGCGGCCTTCCCTTGATGTCCGTGGCGGGAGCGAAGGGGCTGAATCCAGGATTGACGAGCATGAGCTATGACGCCGTCATCGGCTCCCTTGGCGGATTCCTGGCCTCCGGAATGCTGTTTTTGTTTGCGATTGCTTCCATCACTCCGGCCTGCTTTTGCGCCTTCATTGCGGGGAACAGCTTCTCGACGATGATTCCGGGCGTATCGCGCATGGCCTCGACGATGGCCGGGGTCACCGTCGCGATCCTGCTGGCTGTTACCGGAGCGGCGGAGAATCTGGTCGCGTTCTTCTCCATTGTCGGCGCGTCGTTCGGTCCTATCTGCGGCGCGATGGCGGCGGATTATCTGCTCTCCGGCGGCCGCTGGTCCGGTCCGCGCGAAGGGATCAATCTCGCAGGATACGGGGCCTGGGCTGTTGGCTTTCTCGTGGGTATTCTCCCGTTCCTGCCGGTCTCCGAGCAGGTGAAGGCTTACTCGCAGCCCGCTGTGGTCTACAGTTTCCTGACCGGATTCGTGCTCTACATCGCCCTTGCGAAGGCGGGCCTGCAGCCGAAAGTCGTTCCGATGAATGTTGAATCGGCGTCGGCCTGACAGAGCGCGATCGGCATCAGCGGCCGTTCCGCTCTTCTATTTCCGGCCCGCTTTCGCCTTCACGACGATTGGAGTTCCCTGGAAGCCGAATCGTTCCCGTATCCGGTTTACCAGGAAGCGTTCGGTCGAGAAGTGCAATTCCCGCTTGCGATCCGTGAACAGGACAAACGTTGGCGGACGGACCGACGCTTGAGTGATGTACTTCACTTTGAAATCGGGCTCGAAATGCAGCGACTCGACGAACCTGTTGAGCTCCCCGGTAGTGACGCGTTTCGATGCCGAATCGTAGACTTCGCGGACTAGCGGGAACAAGCGGTCTACGCCAGCTCCGGTCTTCGCGGACATGAAAACGACCGGCGCGTAGTCGAGGAATTTCAGTTCGTCCTTCAACATTTGTGTGAAGGCTTTGCGGTTCTTTTCCTGGACCGCGTCCCACTTATTGACACAAAGAATGATGGCCCGGCCTTCTTCGTGAGCGTATCCGGCAATTGTCGCGTCGAGCCCGACGACTCCCTCGGAAGCGTCTAGTACAACCAGCACGACATGCGCCAGCCGGATGTGTTTGCGCGCCATCACGACGCTCAGCTTCTCCGCCATCAGGCGCGTTTTTCCTTTTCGTCGGATTCCAGCCGTGTCGACGAAGATGTACTCGACGCCGTCCCGGTAAACGGACTCGTCCACGGCGTCGCGGGTTGTGCCTGCGATGGGCGACACGATCGAGCGCTCCGCCTTCACCAGTGCGTTGAGCAGAGTGGATTTGCCGACGTTCGGGCGCCCGATGATCGCGACTTTAATTCGGGGCGTCTCCGCCTTCTCCTCTTCCGCGGGCTCCTGCGCCGGGAAGTCCCGAGTCACGTGGTCCAGCAAATCGTCGAGTCCGAGGCGGTGCTCCGCCGAGACGGGGAACAGATCCTTGATGCCGAGGGAGTAGAACTCGTGCGCCAGGAACTCCCGGGAGGCGGCGTCGATCTTGTTGACGGCGAGCGTTACGGGCTTCCCAAGCTTTAACAGCATCTGGGCCAGCTCGCGATCAATGCCTGTGATCTCTGTCCGTCCGTCGATCAGGAAGACAATGTGATTCGCCTTTTCGAGCGCGAAGCGGGCCTGCTTCAAAATCTCGGTAGGAATCATGTCGGCGTCATTGGGAATGATGCCGCCGGTGTCGATTAACTCAAAGCGTTTTCCCTTATGCTCGGCGATCCCGCTAATGCGGTCCCGGGTGATGCCAGGCTCGTCACCGACGATCGAACGTCTTTGGCCAAGAACTGCGTTAAAGAAGGTGGATTTCCCTACATTGGGTCTGCCCACGATCACTACCGTGGGCAAACTCTCGGACTGCGCCATCGAGCTTCATCATAGCATCGCAGTATGATATTGCCTTGATACGCACGCCGGACCGCCCCTTCCTGCCGCTCATCCTTGCCTTGCTGACGCTGATGGCGGCGCTTCAGATCAGCTCCATCCTCGAAGAAAGCCAGACCTTTGACGAGGCGGTGCATCTGACAGCCGGCTATCACTACTGGCAGACCGGGTCCTTTCAGATGAACCACGAGCACCCGCCTCTGCAGAAGTTGCTCAGTGCTGCGCCGCTTCTAATCTGGCGGCCAGAACTCCCGTCCGACCCGAACCTTGTCAATGACCAGTTCAACCTCGCGAAGGCCTTCCTGTACGAAGGGCGCATTCCGGCCGATAGGATGCTGCTTGCGGGCCGTCTGCCGACCATCGCCCTTACGGTTCTGCTCGGTCTCGCCCTTGCCTGGTGGGCGCGAAGGTATTTCGGCCCGCTTGCGGCTCTGGTTGCGGTCACGCTGTTCGCTCTCGATCCGAACCTCATCGCTCACGGCCGGTACATCACGACGGATCTGATTGCCGCTCTTTTCTACTTTCTGGCGTGCGCGGTCTGGACCGTTCATGTGCTGAACCCGTCGCTGCGAAACGCTCTTGCGGCTGGAATCGTGCTCGGGCTCGCCTTAGCCAGCAAGTACTCTCTGATCGTTTTGCTTGTTCTGCTGCCAGTGCTATCGCTCCTGCGATGGCTGCAAGCCGGAAGAGCCTTTCCCTGGAAGAGATACTGGCTATCTGTGGGAGTCACGCTTCTCGCGGCCTTCTTCACACTTGGAGCTGTGTATGGTCCGGAGACGATCCGCGCCGCCCGGCGGCAGAATCCCCACATCGCTCGCGTCAAGCTCGGGCCGTTCCACTATCCCCGGCATTCGTTCTTCACCGGACTCGACGCAGTCTTAACGCACAACAAAGACGGTCATCCCTCCTACTTGCTCGGCGAGATTTCGGATAAGGGATGGTGGTACTACTTCCCTGTCGCTTTTGCAGTCAAGTCGACGACGGCTCTGCTGCTCGCCTTGCTGCTGCTCCTCTGGCTCGCTGCGCGGGCGTTCCCCTGGGTGTTGTATTCTCCGCGGAAGATCCCGTTTCCCTGGCTCGTCCTGGTGATTCCGCCGGTGGTCTTTTTTGCGGTGTCCATGACCAGCCGCATCAACATAGGACTACGGCATCTGCTGCCGGTCTATCCGTTCCTCTACGCGCTTGCAGGGGCGGCGATCGTCCACGGACTTTCAGGTACTGCACGCCGTGCGGTAGTCATTGCGCTTCTCAGCTTGCAGGCGGTGGAGACAGCGAGAATTCATCCGAATTACCTGACGTTCTTCAACCTCGTGGCCGGAGGCCCGCAGGCAGGTCCGCGATATCTGCTCGATTCCAACATCGACTGGGGGCAGGATCTGAAGCGGCTCAAAAGCTTCATGGATCGTGAAAAGCTGTCATCCGTTTGCCTGGAGTACTTCGGATATGCAGATCCCGCTTACTATGGGATCCGGCACGAGTACCTGCCCAAGAGCTGGAACCGGGAAGAGATCGAGCGGATGGATTGCATTGGCGCCATCAGCGTAACACTCCTGCACGACCTTTACATTCCGAAAGGCAGCTATGAGTGGCTGCGCCGCCGCCGGCCCTTCGGTACAATCGGGAACTCTATTTATCTCTTTGACTTGCGGAAACCGCGAACCTCGTTGCCCGGTCCTTGAGTCCGTTGCGACAATAAAGGAAGGGATCTCCCAGGATGGTAATCACGGGCGTCTATTATGCGATCGGACTCGTTCTTGGCGGTGCGCTTGTCTCATATCTGACAAGCGTATGGCTCGGATTGCCATTCTATTTGCTGGCTGTCTTTTGCCTGTATTTCTTTCGCGATCCTGAACGTCAAATTCCGCAGGGCCCATTTGCGGTTTCGCCGGCCGACGGGCGCGTCGTGCAGGTGAAAAAGGAGCCGGCGGGCCTGACACGGCTCAGCATCTTTCTCAACGTCTTCGACGTCCACGTAAACCGTGCGCCGATTAGTGGCAAGATTACCGACGTCGCCTACAAGCGGGGCAAATTCATGGTGGCCAGCAAAGCGGCAGCGTCCGTGGAGAATGAGCAGAACACGGTGACAATTCAGGCCCACGATGGGACCGAGGTTGTGTTCTCTCAGATCGCCGGCCTGATTGCCCGCCGCATCGTCTTTTATAAGAAGCCAGGCGATTCTGTCACTATGGGAGAACGTGTGGGTTTGATAAAGTTCGGATCTCGTGTCGACGTCCTCCTGGGCCCGCAGTGGCAGATTCTGGTCCGCGAGGGGGACCGCGTGTCGGCGGGTTCTACCGCGCTGGCGCGCCTGAAGGAGAATGCCTAAGTGCCGAAGATCGACTTATCCCGCCACCTGATGGATCCCGACTCTCCGGACCGCCGGCCGCGCCGGGCTGCCTATGCGCTCCCAACGCTGTTTACGGCCGGAAACCTGTTTCTGGGCTTCTTTGCGATCCTGAAGACATTTCAGGGAGCGATGGAGGCGACGACCGGCATCCTGGGGCCGAATATTTCGCTCCAGCACGCCTGTATCGCGATCGGAATCGCCGTTTTTCTTGACGGACTGGACGGGCGCATCGCCCGCATGACGAACACGGTCAGCGAATTCGGGAAGGAACTGGATTCCCTGGCGGATGTGATCACGTTTGGGATCGCCCCCGCTGTCTTGGCCTTTGTATGGGGCATTCAGTTTGTCGACTCGCTCGATAACCCCGTGGTTCGCGAGAACCTGCACCGGGGAGGGTACTTTGTCGCGTTCCTTTATCTGCTGTGCGGAGCGTCCCGCCTGGCCAGGTTCAATATCACGACAAACCCCATTCCCAAAAATCCGGGCCGCCCGGACCGAAAATATTTTGTTGGGCTGCCCATCCCCGCCGCCGCCGGTTTCGTCGCCGCGGTTGTTTATGCGGCCGACGCCGCACCCATCCTGTTCTGGCCGTTCAGCTTTGCCTGGCTCGTTGTCCTGGCGGCGCTCTCGTTCCTGATGATCAGCACCTGGCGGTACAGGAGCTTCAAAGATTTCAATTTGCTCCGCCCGCGTTCGCCGCTCACTGTGGTTCTGCTCGGCAGCTTTATTTACTTGGTTTTGAATTTCTCGCAGCCGGTGTTGCTGGCGCTGGCTGGAACCTATGTTTCCAGCGGAATTTTTGTGCGGCTGGGAGGAGTGCTGCGGCGCCGGTTAAAGCAGCGTCCTCCGGAACCCGAACATCAGGTTGGATGAATCGCATGAAATCAGGTGTGGTGGCAATTGTTGGAGGAGACTCCCTGCTTGGACGGGAGATTCGCGAGGTTGCGGACTCGCTGCTGCCGCAGGCGCAGTTGAAGCTGGTCGGTACCGACCGTGATGAGTCGGCGGTGCTGACGGAGCAGGGTGGGGAAGCCGTTGTCATCACCCAGTTGGACGAGGAGAACCTGCGCGGAGCGAAGGCCGTGGTCTTCGCCGGATCCGCCGAGTCCACACACAAGGCGTTGGACATGATGGCCGAGTGGGAGAATCGCCCACCGCTGGTTGATCTGACGCAGAACCTCGAGGATCAGCCGCAGGCGCGGGTGAGAGCGCCGATGGTGGAGCCCGAGGGATTCCAGGTGGAACCGGACGCAATCCACGTGGTCGCCCATCCTGCCTCCATCGCCCTTGCCCTGTTCTTTGGACGTTTGCATCGCCACTATCCTTTGCGCCAGTCCGTGGTGCAGATCTTCGAGCCTGCAAGCGAGCGCGGCCAGCGAGGGCTGAATGAGCTGCAGCAGCAGACGGTCGGGCTTCTCTCCTTCCAGACTCTCTCAAAGGAAGTCTTTGACGAGCAGGTGAGCTTCAACATGCTGTCCCGCTACGGCGCCGACGCTCCTCAGAGTCTGCAGGATATAGAACTGCGTATCGATCGCCATCTAACGACATTGCTGTCGCGGACCGGCAAGATTACGCTGCCTTCGCTGCGTCTCGCGCAGGCGCCCGTGTTCCACGGCTACACCTTCTCCATCTGGGCGCAATTCGAGTCGAACCCGGGGCCTCAGGCGTTGAATGAGGCTCTTGCCTCTGCGCTCATCGAAGTTCGGAGCGGGGAGGAAGATCCGCCGACGAACGTAGGCGTCGCCGGTCACAGCGGCATCATCGTGGGTTCGGTGGAGCAGGACCGGAACAATGCATCTGCCGTCTGGTTCTGGGCAGTTGCCGACAACCTCAGGCTTGTCGCTGAGAACGGAATGCTGGTCCTTCAGAGCCTATTGTCCGTCGAGGCTGTCCAGTGAGATCTTTGTTCGGGCTCGCGCTGGCGGCTGTGGTGGCTTCCGCCGGGTGCGGGTATCGCGTCTCGGGCCATTCCGATCTTCTGCCGAAGGATATTAAGACAATCGCGATACCAGCCTTTGCGAACGGGACCACGCGTTACAGGTTGACCGACCGTCTTCCCGCCGCCATTGCTCGCGAGTTTCTGAGCCGGACACGATATAACGTCGTCGCAGATCCAAACGAGGCGGATGCGGTCCTTACGGGCACGGTCCTCAACCTCTTCTCGAATCCGACGATTTTCGATCCCGTGACCGGCCGCGCCAGCGGCGTCCAGGTGAGTGTCTTCCTTGAGCTCACTCTGCGGACTCGCGACGGCAAAGTGATCTACAACCAGCCAGGCTTCGAATACCGCCAGCGCTACGAGATCAGCACCGACCAGGAAGCATTCTTTGATGAGAGCGACTCGGCCCTTGATCGCCTGGGGCGGGATGTGGCCCGCACCGTGGTGAGCGCCGTGCTGGAGACTTTCTGAGATGACCCCGGAGCAATTCCTTTCGCAGATTCGACGCCAGCCGCCGGCTCCTGTCTATCTTTTCCTTGGTCCAGATTCCTATCAGCGGAAGCTGTGCCGTCAAGCCTTGATCGAGCGCGCGGTTCCCAGCGGGGATCTGGAGAACGGCTTCGTTCGCCACGACCTTGACGAGGTCAGTCTGGATGAAGTGATCGATGACGCCCGCTCCCTTTCCTTATTCGCATCCGAGCGGCTGATCTGGGTTTCGTCCGCTGAGGCGGCGCTGCCGCGGGGACGAGGCGGGGCGACGGAAGGTGACGAAGAGGAAGGCGCAACCAAAGACGCCCGTTCGGGATCGAGCCTGAGCGCCTATCTGAAGAATCCGTCTCCGGGTGTTGTCATTGTTCTCGACTCTTCCCGTTACGATTTCGAGGGAGAGGACAAGGCTCGGATGGAGAGGGTCCGGAAATTCTATTCGGCGGTTCCAAACGTCGTTGAATTTCCGAAGTATACGGTTGCGGCGGCGAGGCAACTGGCGCAGAAGCTTGCGGCCGCGTCAGGAGTGAAGCTGGGACCGGCGGAGGTGGAGTTGCTGGTGGAGGCGCTGGGCGCGGATGCAACCCGGATTGCCACGGAGATTGAGAAGCTGAGTCTCTATGCGCCGGGGCGGTCCGTCAGCGCAGAGGAGCTCGCCGCCCTCGTCCCGAACGCGCGTGCGACGACCGTGTTCGCGCTAGTGAATGCGCTTGCCCGGCGAGACCGGCGGACCTCGTTGGACGCGCTCGACACTCTCGTGCGCGAAGGGGAGTATCTCCCGCTGGCGCTAACGTTTCTGAGCACCCAATTCCGATTGGCGCTCGTGGCGCGCGAGCAAGGCCTGCGGTCGGCCAGCGATATCCAGAGTTACTTCAGCCGGCTCGGCACGCCTATGTGGCGTCAGCGGGCGGAGCAGGTGCAGCAGACTGTGTCGGCATTTTCGAAGCAGAAGCTTGAGGCGGCGATAGACTGTGTTTTCGCCGCCGACAAAGCTCTGAGAGACACCAGACCCGATGATCGGGTCGTAATGGAAGAATTTGTGCTTCGGCTGACGGAATGAACCGGATGGCTTAAGCGGCGAGGGCCTTTAATCTCAGTGTCAGGCGGCTCTTGTATCGAGCTGCCGTGTTCTTCTTGATAATGCCCCACTTCGCAGCGCGATCGATCAGCGAGTACGTCTTCGGCAGCAGCTTCTGGGCGCCCTCGACGTCCTTCTGGTTGAGCAGCCGCCGCATCGCGCGGATCTGGTGCCGGAGCCTGGTCTTGCGCATGCGATTGATTGCCGTGCGCCGTTCCGTAATACGAACCCGCTTCAGCGCGGAGAAATGATTCGCCATCTTCTTTTAGTAGAGATCCTTATAGACGTAACTCCACACAGGATACCAATATGTCAAGCCGCAGGTCAAACGACCCGCGCGCGACCGCTATCGGCGTTGCGCCTACGGGGCGACAACAGCTTGCCTCGTAGCGCCGGCGACGGCTGGCCAAGACACCTCACGCCGAAAGTCCGCGTGGGCTAGCAACTCCGACGACAGCTTCTCCCCTGGCAATTGAACAAGAATTACCTGAATACCCTCCTTGCGTGCATGTTTCATCGCCGCAATGCAGTCGGTGTCACCGGAGAGAAGGGCGATCCGATCCATTGAGCGTGACTGAGAATAGAGACTGATGTCTAGGCCGATGCGCATGTCCACACCCTTTTGCTCAAAAACGGGCGTGAAATCGTCGTCTGAGAGGGTATCTGCCGCGACCGGGACACGTTTCGGCTTGAATCCGCGGAACTTCAGCTCGCCCCTGCGAACCGCAAACAAGTCTTTTTCTGCAAGCTCCCGTAGCCACTCATCCGATGGGGTGTATTCCTTAACTTGACCGGATACAGGAAGCTTGACCTTTCCAGCGAAGGGTGCGCAGTCGTAGTAAAGAACCCGCAGCAAGTCTTCGTCTTCGAGTGCAACGGAGCGGGCAACTTTCTCGATGAAATCTGGGTCGTAGCGAAGGTTGTGATGTCTAGCGCGAGCCCTCAGATAGCCGCCGTCAATGAGAACTACAAGTTTTTTGCGCTGCAACGTGGAAAGGGCCTCCTGCTGACGCTGAGGCCCACAAATCCAAATAATGCTCGCCTACGAGCGTAGCGGATAGAGTCAGGCGGCCGCATAAGCAACGACCACCGTCCCTTAATATATCTCGGTGCCTGGTTAAGTGCAAGAGGCAGAGACTTGACTTTCCACAGACACTCGTGCCTTTGCCACAAGCAATCTTATTACCTCTCCCTCCCAGCCAGAGGTGGCTACAATAGGAGGTTGATGCCTCAGCAGGAACAACTCGAAGACAAAATGCGGCGCGAATGGGACGAACGCGCCCGAGAAAACGCCCGCTACTACGTCAACACCGCAAAGACGGACTGGACCGACGAGGAGTTTTTTGCCTCCGGGGAACGGACCGTCGCTGAGGAGATTTTGACCGACATGATCAACATCTGCCAGGGGATGGATCCCAAGCAGATGCGGGTCCTCGAAATCGGCTGCGGCGCCGGGCGGGTTACCCGGGCGCTAGCGCGCCTCTTTGGCGAAGTTTACGCCGTCGACGTCAGCGGAGAGATGATCAAGTGGGCGCGCGCGGCGCTAGCCGATTACCCGAACGCGCACGTTTTCCAAAACAATGGCAGGGATCTCACCTGTCTCCCCAACCTGCAGTTCGATTTTGCTTTTTCAAGCATCGTCTTTCAGCACATTCCGAGCCGCGAGATCATTTGGAACTACGTTCGGGAAGTGAACCGCCTTCTGCGTCCGGGCGGCCTTTTCAAATTCCAGGTCCAAGGGGATGCGACAATTCAAACTCCGCCCGATGACACCTGGCTCGGTGTACCGTTTTCTGATCAGGATGCGGTAGAAATGGCGGAAGGTTGCGGATTCGAGCCCCGTTACCGCCACGGAGCAGGAACGCAATACTTCTGGCTTTGGTTCTTTAAGAAGAAGTAGAGCCTTGGGTCGCAGCAGACCCGCCAGAGGCCGCATTTGCAGCCGCGCGGCGCGCAGCCCAGTACTTTTTCATCCGTGCAGATACGGCTGCCCGCTCTTCCCGGCTCATGCTCTTGCGCCCGCGCCTCGAGCGTGATTTCGGTTTTTCGCGGCCGGAGTCAGCCTCCAGCATTGACTCCAGAGAAGCAATTGCAGCTTCAATTCGTTTCTTTTCTTCGTACAGTTCCCGGATCGCCTTATTCAGGTCCATGCGCTCGTAAACCGTGCCTGCTCTTGCGACATATTAAGCCAAATCAAGCAGGAAAAACAATGAGAATGATGCCTACTTCGTTAAGAACGGCCAGGCAGGAATGAATTTGTAGCCATACTTTGTTGCGACGAAATAAAGTATGGTCGCGGCGACCGCCAGAATCAGCGCGCCGGCCAGAATCACCTTCGTCCACGGGAATTTGCGCTTCTCCCTGCTGAGCACGAGCAGATAGCTGGCGAATACGCCCACAAAATACAGAACCACCATGGGCGCCGCGAATATGGTGAGGTTGATGACGTCGGGCGTGGGGGTTACGACGGCGGCCAGAACGACAATTGCCAGGATCGCGTAGCGCGAATTGGACAATAGAAATTGGGGCGAAGTAATCCTAAGAAGCGTCAAGAAAAATACTAGTACTGGTAGTTCAAAGACGAGCGCTACCCCCAGCACTACATTTACAAATAAATCGAAATAGTAAGAGATTGAGACGAGAGGTAATACGTCAACGTCCCGCCCGATTCCCAGCAGAAACGTCAGGCCGAACCGAAACGCCACGAAGTAGGCGAACAGACCTCCAGCGATAAACAGCCCGGCGGATACGATAACGAAGGGAGCCGCCCACCGCCGCTCCCTCTTATACAGCCCGGGTGCAACAAAAGCCCACACCTGATACAGGATCCACGGGGACGCCAGGAACAAAGAGGTCAGGATCGGAAGTTTGATCCAGATCGTGTTGAACTGCTCCATCGGCGTGATTGCCACCAGATTGGGCGGCAAGCCGAGGTTGCGGAGGGCTTCCGCAGCCGGGGCCGATACAGCACGCCATAGGGCTTCCGTAAAGGTCAGGCTGGCTGCGAATGCGATGCCCAGACCTATCAGACATTTGATGATCCGGGAGCGAAGCTCTTCGAGGTGCTCGAGGAACGACATGCGGAGCATGTCCTCTTCCTCGTCGTCTTCCTCCTCTTCGTCAGGATCCTTTGAAAACGGAGGCGGTGGCGGTGGAGCGGAGGGGGAGGGCGGAGGAGTGTTCTCCTTCACCTCGGTTGTCGCAGCACTGCCATCGGAGTAGCCCTGTTCTTCATAGCCGTACGCGTCGCCGTCGTACGCGTAGGGGTCGGGCTCGGGCGCTGGCTGCGGCTGAGGGACCGGCGCGTCAGCTCCCTGGACGGAATCTGCTGCTTCGGATTCGCCGGGCAGATTTCCAGTTGCGGAAGCCGAGGCTTCCTTCCGCTCGTCAGAGGAAGACATGATACAAAACTACGTTGCTAAAGGAGAAGACTCAGGAGCCTTTGAGCCATCCGCTGAGGCAGGAGCGTCCTGGGCCACTGTCGCAGTCTCCGTATTGGGATTTGCAACGGGCGCGCCTTGCGCCACTGTGCCTTCAGGCGCCTGCTTTGTCTGCGAGCTGGCGTCGGCAGTCTGTTCAGCGCCCTGAGTTGCGGATGCGCCTACAGAAGGGGTTTCGTCTGCGGGGGTGTGATACGAATCCGAGCCATAGGCATCGTAGTCGTAGTATGAGGAGTCGTAGCTGCTGTTGTAACTGCTATTGATATCGTCAGCGATGCTTTGTGTGACTTCCTTTAACGATTCGTTTTCCCGCTCGATAGCACTCATCTCGCGATCGAACTGCGCCTTCAGGTCGCTCGACGCCCGACGGAACTCTGCGATCGCTTTGGCTACATTCCTGCCCAGTTCCGGAAGCTTCTTTGGTCCGAAAATCAGCAGGGCCAGAACAAAGATAAAGACGGTCTCTTGCCAGCCCAGCGGACCCATCTACGTCCTCCTAAAGAAAATGCAACGTCTTCATGATAGCGGCTGCTCTAGAAATGCGTCAAATCGCCGGCTGACTGCCGCTTATACGCGCTAACACGGCTTTTGCAGCGTCCAATGCTGATCTGGCCGCTTCTTCCGGAGTGAGATTGTGAAGTCTTCCGCTAAACACTTCGACCGTCACATTCCCTGAATACCCGACGGCTTTCAAAGCTCCGAAGAAGCAGGGAAAATCAATGATGCCTTCGCCGGGCAGGAAGCGTTCCATATCCCGGATTTCTTCGGCGGAAACTCCCGGGGCGTCGGAGATGTGGACGTCCAAAATAGCGTCTGGCCCCAGTGTAATAAGATCCTCCGCAGTTTCGCCTGCGTGGTGCCAGTGCCAGCAGTCCGCCACCACTCCTGCATCCGGGGAGCACAGCCGCGCGAAATCCAGCATCTCGGCGGTTCTCCATATGAACTCGTAAGGTTTCGCTCTGCGAAGATGCAGCGGAGAGATCGCCTCAAGCGCGAGGCGGATGCCGTAGCGATCGAAGATCTCAACGCAGGCGCGCAGCCTTCGAAGGTAGATCTGCGCCTGCTCTTTCTTCGGCCTCTCAGACGAAGGTGGAAGTCCGACCACCGCGATTTTGCATCCCAGGGAGGCTCCGAAACGCACGGCCGGTTCCAGGTTCGGGAGTCCGGCCTCGAAGGTGGACTCGTCGCGCCGCACCTCGACGGGGACGGGCATCGCTGTGACCCGTATCGGTGTCGCAGGTGGTTCCCTGCCTGCCAGCGCGTCTCTCGGGAGGACCACACCGTCATAGCCAACCTCTGCCGCCAGTCTTGCCAGGCCTGGCCATCCCGGTCGCCAGCCAACTGTTCCGCCATGCAGGGAGAGTTTGAGCACCATCCTACGATCGCACGCGCCTCCCCAAATCAGCCAGCCCCGAAAGACCTGGACTGGCCGCGGCAGCCATATCAGCTTGCGAACCAGTCCCCTGAGGGCGCTTGAGGAAAGTCGCTGGCTGTGGTGTACTTGCCAACATGAAGCCGCAACTGCTGCTGATACTGGCCGCCGCGCTGCCCTTGGCCGGACAGGTGAAGATTACGCAAGGTTCCGACCGCATCATGATTGATATCGACGGGAAACCGTTCTCGGCTCTCTTTGTCGGAGGGGGAGCCTGGAAGCCCTATCTGCATCCGTTACGTTCGGCGTCAGGAAAGATTGTCACGAGAATGTACCCCATGGAAATAGTCGAAGGGGAAAGCCGGGACCATCCACACCATCAGGGGCTTTGGTTCACGCATGGAAATGTGAATGGCGTCGACTACTGGGCGCGGACAAAGGAGAAAGGGGAAGTCCGGCTTAAGAAGGTTGTTGACCTCAAAAGCGGCAAGAAGTCCGGCTCGATCACCGCGCAGTTTGAATGGATCAATCCGAAAGGGGAAGCCGTCCTGCGCGAGGATCGCACGATGAAGTTTTATTCGCATCCGACGCTGCGATACTTTGATGTAGATCTGAAGCTGACCGCGATTCAAAAGGCGGTTTTCGGCGACACGAAGGAAGGCACGTTCGCAATCCGTTTGGCAGAGCCGCTGATCGAAAAGAACGGCACGGGCAAGATGGTCAATGCGGAAGGAGCCGAAGGGGAGAAGAACGTTTGGGGCAAACGCTCTCCGTGGGTTGATTATGCCGGTGAGCTGCAGGGAGAGAAGCTTGGAATCGCCATCCTCGACCACCCCTCAAACCCCAAGCACCCGACCTTCTGGCACGCCCGCGCATACGGCCTCTTTGCCGCAAACATCTTTGGGGAACACGATTTCTATGGGGATAAGCAGCGGGATGGCAGTGTCACGCTGGAGCCCGGCCAATCCCTGCGATTCCGCTACCGCGTCATCATTCATCCTGGCGATGCGAAGATGGCCGGCATCGCGGAGCACTTCAGGAAGTTCGCTTCCGAAAAGTAGCCCCTGGGCCGCGCCGCGGCCGGTAGAATGGGAATAGGTTTGAGAAATCCCATTCATGTGATTGGAGGCGGCCTTGCCGGTTGTGAGGCCGCCTGGCAAATCGCCAAAGCGGGGCTTCGCGCAATCCTGCATGAAATGCGGCCTGTGCGGATGACACCCGCTCATAAGACTGGCCGCCTCGCCGAGCTTGTCTGCAGCAACTCCCTCAAAAGCGAAGCGGAGGCTACTGCCTCCTGGCAGTTGAAGCGCGAGATGCGCCGTCTAGGCTCAATGCTGCTCGCGGCGGCGGATCAGGCGCGTGTCCCCGGCGGGCACGCGCTTACTGTCGATCGCGAATTATTCGCTGAGAACGTTGAGCGCGCACTGGCGGGTGAGCCGAATATCGAAGTAAGGCGTGAGGAAGTGGAGTCAATCCCGAATGACGGGATTGTCATCATCGCCAGCGGTCCTCTCACCAGTGAGAAGCTTGCTTCGGATATCGCAAGACGTACGGGATCCGGGAGGCTTTTCTTCTACGACGCCATCAGCCCGATCGTCGATGCCGAGTCGATCGATCTCTCCATCGCCTTCCGGGCCTCACGCTACGGAAAATCGCTGGACGGCGGGGACGACTATCTGAACTGTCCCATGGATCGGGAGCAGTACGAGCGGTTCGTAGACGCTCTGCTGACGGCTGAGAGCGTTGAAGCGCACATCCCCGAAGACGCTTGCATCCACGCCGGCAAGATTCCTTTCTTCGAAGCCTGCCTGCCAATTGAAGAACTGGCGCGCCGTGGGAGGGACACCCTGCGCTTTGGCCCCATGAAGCCTGTGGGACTGATTGATCCTCGGACAGGACGGCGTCCCTGGGCCGTTGTTCAGCTCCGCCAGGAGAATCTTCGCGCGGATAGCTACAACCTGGTGGGCTTTCAGAATCACATGAAGTTCAGCGAGCAGGCGCGAGTCCTGCGCATGATCCCAGGCCTCGAAAGGGCAGTTTTTCTGCGATACGGCCAAATTCATCGCAATACCTACATCAACGCTCCGGCGATTCTGACGCCGACGCTGCAGCTCCGCGACGATCCAAACGTCTTCTTCGCGGGGCAGATCTCCGGTGTTGAAGGGTATGTCGAGTCCATCGCGACCGGTCTGCTCGCAGGACGCTACGCCGCTTCCGTAGCTCTGGGGGAAGAGCCGCGTCCCGTACCGCGGGAGACGGCGCTTGGGTCCTTGTGTGCTTATATCTCGGGCGCGGACCCGTCCAACTATCAGCCGGCGAACATCGCCTTCGATCTGCTGCCTCCGCTCGATGACGAAACTCGCCAGCGCTTGCGGCACGACAAACGGGCGCGCCACGCCGAAATGTGTCGGCGAGCGATGGCTGCCCTCGAAGAACACCTCCTTGCCCATGTCTGAGCTTGCGCTTCAGATCGAACGGTATCTCGAAGCGCTGCGGCACGAAAACGTCTCGCCACATACTGTTCGAAGTTACGGAGCCGACCTTGCCCAGTTTCTTGCCTATTTCACGCCACCGGGCGGCGAGGCTCCCGATCCGCGCGAGATCGATTCGCTGGCCATCCGGGAGTGGCTCGGAGGCTTATACCGCGACGGCTTGAACGCCGTCTCCATTCGCCGCAAGCTGGCTGCGGTGCGGTCGTTCTTCAAGTTTCTGGCGCGGGAGGGGCGGATCAGCGTAAATCCGGCACAGCTTGTCCGAACGCCAAAGGCGCCTCAGAATCTGCCCAAAGTGCCCACGGAGGAGCAAACGAACGATTTGATTAATGCAGTCGCTCAGGGCGCCCTAGAACGTCCGTACCCGGAGCGGGATCTGGCCATCTTTGAGCTGCTCTATGGATGCGGCCTGCGCATCAGCGAACTCGTTGGGCTGAACCTGCACGACATCGACTACTCCGAGCGCTGGATTCGCGTCCGTGGCAAAGGCCGCAAGGAGCGGCAGGTTCCATTCGGGACGAAGGCCGCCACAGCTTTAGAGCGTTATTTGGAAACGCGCCAAGCCAGGCAGGGCGAGAGGGCGCTCTTTGTGAACTTCCGCGGTATGAGGCTTACCGACCGCGGTGCGCGTTCCATCGTCAAGCTCTATGCCACTGCGCTCACCGGAGATCCATCGCTTCATCCGCACAGCTTCCGCCATGCATTTGCAACGCACCTGCTCACAGACGGAGCCGACTTACGCGCGATCCAGGAGCTGCTCGGGCATGCGTCGCTGTCAACGACGCAAAAGTACACGCAGATGTCACTGGCGGACCTGATGGCCGTCTACGACCGAGCCCACCCGAGAGCGCGCTCTTAAGAAACCGGAGCCTAGGTTGCTTCAGTTGATGCGGTCGCGAAGGGCAGTCAGCCGTTTCCCGGCCTCCTCGAGCGTTTCGTACTTCTTGCAGAAGCAAAAGCGGACGAGGGACGCGCCCGATGCCGGGTTGTCGAAGAAACTGGAGCCGGGCACCGCAGCGACACCCACCGATTCAATCATATGACGCACAAATCGCACGTCGTCACCGGCGCGGAAGCCGGAGATGTCGGTCATGATGTAGTAGGCCCCGCTGGGGCGGTAGCACCGGAAGCCGGCTGCTTCCAGCTTCCCCATCAAATAATCCCGCTTCTCGCGGTATTCAATAGCCAGAGCCTGGTAGTAGTCGTCCGGCATCTGCAGGGCCACCGCGCCGGCTTGCTGTAGCGGAGCTGCGGCGCCGACCGTGAGGAAGTCGTGAACCTTACGAATGGAATCTGTAAGATCTGCTGCCGCCAGCACCCAGCCGACCCGCCAGCCCGTCACCGACCAGGTCTTGCTCATGCTGTTGACCAGAATCGTGCGGTCCCGCATGCCCGGCAGCGTCGCGATCGGAATATGCCTTGCGCCGTCGTAGACGATGTGCTCGTAAATCTCATCCGTGACCACCAGCGCGTCGAACTCCTCTGCCAAGCCCGCGATCACTTGCAATTCTTCGAGCGTGAAGACTCTGCCGGTCGGGTTATTGGGCGAGTTCAGAATGATGGCTTTGGTCTTATTTGAGAAGGCCGACCTCAGCTCCGCTGGGTCGAAGGTCCAATCCGGGGGATGCAGGCGGACAAGGCGGGCGGTTGCACCCGAGAGCATCGCGTCCGGGCGGTAGTTTTCATAGAAGGGTTCGAAGACGACAATCTCATCACCGGGGTTCGTAACAGCGAGCAGGGATGCGATCATTCCTTCCGTCGCCCCGCAGCAAACAGTGATCTCCCGCTCGGGATCGTAATCCAGCCCGTAGGTGCGGCGGTATTTTTGTGCGATCGCCTCACGAAACGGCTTTGCGCCCCAGGTGATCGCGTACTGATTGATGTTCCTGGCAATTGCCGCGCAAGCCGCTTCCTTTACCTCCTCCGGCGCGCTAAAGTCAGGGAAGCCCTGAGCGAGATTCACTGCGCCGTGCTTTAGTGCGAGCCGGGTCATGTCGCGGATCACGGATTCCGTAAAGTGCCTGGTACGCTCGCTCTTGAATCTGATGCGCGGCTGCTGCGCTGCTTCTGCTCGATTCGTCATGGCCGGTGGTGCCCTCTACGGAGTGTAACCGAGCTGAGGGTGCTACTTTGACGGCAACCGGCAGCGGCAATCGATGCAGGCATGCTCCGCGCAGGCGCCGCACGCCTCACGGACCTTCTTGCGAAGCGCAGCACGCGCACGGTGAACGCGCACCGCGGCATTCTCCGGCGAGATTCCGGCCCTCTCCGCAAGATCGCGAAGACTTCGTCCTTCGATGTCCACGACCTGGAGCGCTGTCCTGTACTCTTCTTTCAAAGACTCGACGAGGCCTCCCAGACACGCGCACACTTCGTTCCGCTCGTCGGGAAGCGGCTCGCTCTGCATCATTGGTTCAGCCTGGAGAGCTTCGGCGGCTCGTCCTGCCGCTGCCTCCGCCCGGTAATGGTCGATGATGGCATTGCGGAGGACGCGATAGAACCACGGTACGACGGATTCTTCGATCAGCTCTTCGCTATGGCACAGGCTCTTCAAGTACGCGGATTGAACGATATCTTCTGCCGCAGTACGTGAGTTCACTCTGCGTGCAACGAAGTCGACGAACCGGTCGTGACTATTGAGGAGCTGATTGAGGGCGGAGAGTTCTCGCTCTCCGCCCTCATGGCTTAACCGTCGCACTGGCAGTCTTCGCAGCACTTCGAATCAGAAGTGCAATGGCAGACTGGCGTGCACTGGCAGCTGCAGCCGCAGCCGCAAGCGCAACCTGAAGTTGGGGTCGGGTTCGTTTCCATGGTGGTCAATATCTCCTTTCAACCGGAAATACGGAAAGGAGGCCAAAACCTTACAGTCCGGGCTCCAGGTTTCTAAATGCTATCGCATCGTGCGCAAATAGCCGCCCGTTGTTGCGTCTACGTATACCGAATAGTTGCTTACGAGCACCGAATCGCCCCAGATGACGCGCCATGCCGGATTCGGGAACTCCGGCGTAGATTCAAGTAGAAACGTAACTGGCTTCTCGGGATTCTTCTTTACGTACTCAGCGCTCCGTTGGAGTGCGGTTTTGTAGGCGTCTACGGAGTCGATCTTGAACGCTGCGATCCGGAAAGGCCTTGCCTGCCCCCGCGGCGTATAGCTCTCTTCCGAGGAGGGGGAGACACCTTTTGCTAAGTCTTCCGTCTTGACGACGGAGTATACGAAGCGCCGGGCGCGGCGTTTGCTCGGGGACACGAAGACGGCTTGCCAGGCAGCGGCCTTACCGGGGACAGGCTTGATGTCGGGAACGCGAATGTCCGCCATCTGGAGCAGTTCCAGGTCGGGCGCCCATGCGCGAGCCATCGGAAAAAGCTGATAGTAAGCCTCCAGAGCGGAAACGGGTTCAGCCGGCTTCTCAAGTTCGGGGGCTTTCGTTGCTTGGGGAGATTCTGAACATCCGGCCATCCAGAGGATTAGGGCCGCCAGGAGGGCGAGTTGGGTTAGTCGTGTCACGGACGTCCCTCGACTCAATTGTACCAGCCGGTCGACATTTCCTAACCGGATGTTCTCTTCGGCATTTCGGTTTTTGCCCCAGTTTTACATAAGCAGGTGTCTGCCTGTATGTCATAATGATCGCAATTCACGCGGGAGGTAGTTCCGATGTACCACCGTTCTCTTCGCCGTCTCGCTCTTCACACGGCTGTTGCTCTCGTCCTCTCCCCTTCCTTCGGAAAAGCACAACAACAAGCTCCACCCCAACAGATGCCGCAGCCTAGTCCGCAACCTAGCCCGCAGCCTGGCCCCGGCCGCTCACCCGGGCGTACACCCACGATGCCGAGGCCAGATCAAACTCGTCCGGAGCAGTTCCCGACGTTTGACCGCCCCATCTTTATCTCTGGCAAGGTGCTGCTGGATGATGGGACCCCGCCTCCGGAACCCGTTGCAATTGAGCGCGTCTGCCACGGCCAGCCTCGCACCGAGGGCTACACAGATACGAAAGGCCGTTTCAGCTTCCAGCTCGGCAATAACCTGGCGGTCATGCAGGATGCGAGCATCGGTAACTCCGACCAGGATCTATTCGGTGCAGGCGGAGGCCGAAGCAGCCGTCCGCTTGGAGGCGTGGGAGGACGCCCGATTACCGAGCGTGACCTCATGGGCTGTGAACTTAGAGCAGTCCTGCCCGGCTATCGCTCAGAGCCCATCAGCCTGGCTGGCCGCCGCACGCTCGACAACCCGGATGTCGGAGTCATCCTCCTGAAGAGGATCGCAAATGTAGAGGGACTTACCGTCAGCCTTACCTCGGCGATGGCTCCCAAAGATGCGAAGAAAGCCTACGAGAAGGGTTTGAAGGAGGCGACGAAGAAGAAATGGGCAAATGCCAGGGTCCAGTTCGAGAAGGCGGTGGAGGTATATCCCAAGTACGCGGCTGCATGGTTTGAATTAGGGCGCGTGTACGAGCAGGAACAGAATGCGGAGGAGGCGCGGAAGGCATACTCGCAGGCTCTGTCAGCGGACGACAAGTTCGTGAAGCCCTACATGCGGTTGATGGAAATGGCGGCCCGCGAGCAAAAGTGGGAAGAGGTCGCGAAGACAAGCGATAAGGTTTTGCAGTTGAATCCTTATGATTTTCCTGGCGCCTATTTCTACAATGCTGTCGCCAATCTCAGTCTTCGGAACTACGACGAAGCAGAGAAGAGCGCCCGGGAGGCAGCCAAGCTGGATCCGAAGAATTCTTTCCCGAAGATCCGGCATGTTCTCGGGATCATTCTGGCGAACAAGAATCAATACGAGGCGGCTGCAGAGAACTTGCGGCTCTACCTCCAATACGCTCCCCAGGCGGCGGACGGCGATGTCGTGCGGAAACAACTGGCGGAGCTCGACCGTTTGATCGGGGCAAAACCAGCGCCGGTGGCCCAACCCCAGCAGTAGAGGGCGGAATTCAAAGCCTGGCGTCGCCGATTCCCCCGCGACCAAATCGGGAACTCAGAGCGGATTTCTTAGACTTTCTGGACGCGCCGGAGTGTGTAAATTTCGGGATGGATATTCATGTGCTCCAGCCGCTTCCAGTCGTCGTTCACGTGAATTAACTTTCCGCTCACGTGATTGGAGCGCTCAGAGGCAAGAAAGAGGGCGAGGTCAATCTGTCGGTCGGGCGGCACGCCGCCCGTAATCCGAATTTGCCGGGCCTCGTCGCTATCTTTCCAGCCCGCTTTCTCACCGGCGCGCAGGATTTCGTCGGTCATGCTGGTATAGGTTCCGCCTGGAGCCATGCAGTTGACCTGCACATTGTGGTCGCGGACCTCTTCAGCGAGAGTCTCAGCGAAACGCACGACCGCAGCCTTGGAGGCGGCGTATGCGGAGAAATTCGGCCTGGCCGAGGTGGCACCTCCCCCGCTCAGGATGATAATCTTCCCCGACCGGCGTTCGATCATGGACGGGAGCACGGCGCGGCATGCATGCATCACCCCTAGCAGGTTCGTCTCAATCGTTTCAGCCCAAGCCTTCGGCGAGGTTTCGCTGAGCGGCCCGATCGGCCCCTGTATTGCGGCAGCACACACCAGAACGTGGAGCCCGCCGTAGTGAACCCGCATCCGTTCGACTGCGGCGCAGACCTGATCGTAATCGCGGACATCGGCGCGCAACCGAAGGGAAATTCCGCCGGCGTGTTCAATCTCCAGGTCGGTTAAATCGAGTTCGGCCCTGCTCCTCGCCAGCAGACCAACACGTGCTCCAGCGCGCGCAAAACCGATGGCAAGCCGCTTACCGATGCCGCGACCGGCACCTGTAATGAGAACCACCTTGTCCTTTAGCGTGTGCACGGCTTTACCATCCTTCCAACCATGAGGGTAAACCATTCGAACAGCAAGGGAAAGTCAGGGAGCCGAAGAGATGCCGGATGTGCGCCCGTTGTTGATGCAATCTCATCCGATCCGGGCGCGTCTACCGCCTTTTCGAGCGCAGTGGAGTAAACTGGTGGACAGCAAGGAGAAGAGGCGGAAATGGGAGAGGATAAAAGAATCTCATACTTTTTGCTGGGGCTTGGTGTCGGCGTCGCAGCAGGTATCTTGCTTGCTCCAAAATCGGGTCGAGAAACGCGAGACCTGCTCCGTTCCAAGGCCGATGAGGGCAAGGACTATCTCAGGCGCCGCTCCGAAGAGGTAAAGGAATCGGCTGAAGAGCTGCTGGAACGCGGCCGGGCTGCGCTGGTGCGCCAGAAGGAGCAGTTAGCTGCGGCCGTTGACGCCGGTAAGCAGGCCTACCGCGAGGCGGTCGCCGGGAAGCCGGCCGCGGAAACTTCGGCTGAAGGCGTTTAGTTTCCTGTTTTCGCTCACTTTGGAGGACCACACATGGAGGGGCTTATCCCGGTAATAGCGGCCGCGGTCGTTGTTTCGGCGATTGCGATTGTTCTGCAAATGCTGATTCTGCTGGGCATGTACCGCACACAGAAGCAGTTGCACGCACGGGTGACCGAGTTGCTGCCGCGTGCCAGGTCGCTGATGGATTCGGCAGAGGCAACCCTGGCCCAAGGCCGGAAGCAGGTCCTAGAGGTGACCGCCAAAGCGAGCGAAGTTCTGGACTTGACGAAGGACCAGCTCGTAAAGGTGGACGATTCGCTGGTCGACGTAACCAACCGCGTCAAGGCGCAGATGGAACGCATCGAGCTGATGCTGGATGACACTCTGGGCCGCATCCAGGAGACAGTGACGATGGTTCACGGCGGGGTCATGAAGCCGGTCCGGGAAGTCACAGGCGTTGCGGCCGGGCTCCGCGCTGCATTGAATCATTTAGTGCGCGGAAACCGTCCCAACGTATCTCAGGCAACGCACGACGAAGAGATGTTTATCTAGAGCGCGCACGGCGGCGCGGAGATCACAGCATGGAGGGGTTCGGTGGTCGGCATCGCGCGGGTACTCTCGATCTATGGGTTCTGCGTTAGCCTTTGGGCCGCCGGCCCCGAAACCGCTTCCCGGCTTGCTGCTCTCCTCCGGGAGCAGGGACTTGATCCGGAGGAATGCTATCGCGTTCGCGATCTCACCTTCGCAAAGGAAGACGCTCGCATCTACCTCACCGACGGATACCTCATCTTCGGAAAACCTGTAAATGGTGTCCGTGTTTCCGCAGTCTTTTCGGCTGACGTCGAAGGCGGATCTGCCGAAATCCTGCTCATGCCTCCTCACCGCAGCGAGCGGCTCTCCCTGGCGTCCTTCGCCGGCACCCCGAATCTGAACGAGCGCTTCCGCGACGCCCTCTTCATCTTTACCGACGATACAGCCGAGGAGATACTGGGCCATGTCCTCAAAACCGAGGCCCGGAGGAGTCCGGAACGGGGAGCCCTGCTTTCAAGCAATTGGAGCGCGGCGGTGGCGAATATCACCTCCAGCTTCGTCGTCCGGCTGGTGTGGGATCTTCTTTCGCCCGATCGTGCCGGAAAAGGCTTTTTCTTTGCTGCGCTGAGGACTGAGAAGCTGGGGAATCTGGATCTCGTTGTCGATCCCCGTGCTCCGGTGCAGGTGACGCTGGGCCGCTTGAGTCGACGCGACGGAAGGCATTTTTACGATACGTGGTGTCATTTCGAGGGACGGTCCTGGCGGACCGGGCGGCGCGAACACTCCGGCAGAGAGTTCGATCTGGCGGACTTCCGGATTGATGCGACTCTTGATCGGGATTTGAACCTCTCCGCTACGACACGAGTCACCGTTACTCCCCGAAGCAACCTCACCAGCCTGGTATTCGATCTCTCGCCGCGCATGCGCGTGACGGAGGCGAGGGTCGGCGGCCAGATCGCGGAGGTTTTCCAGCGCGAGTCGCTACGAGCCAACCTGCTGCGGGGCGGCGAGAACGACATGTTCCTCGTCGTGCCTGAAACGCCGCTGCAGGCGGGCCAAAGCTATGAGGTCGAGATCCGGCACGAGGGAGTGGTGATCAATTCCGCGGGCAACGGTGTCTACTTCGTCGGCGCGCGCGCAAACTGGTATCCCAACCATGCAATGCAGTTCGCCCACTACGAAATTTCGTTCCGCCACCCGAAGGACCTGAATCTTGTCAGTACCGGCGAGGTGGTTGACGAACGTGTTGACGGCGACTGGCGGATCGTGCGCCGTAAGACATCCAACCCGATCCGCCTTGCCGGTTTCAACCTCGGCCAGTACGAAAGCGTCTCGGTATCCGCCGGCGACGCTGTGGTCGATGTCTATGCGAACCGGCGGGTGGAAGCGGCGCTGGAACCTCGTGCTGTGCCAGTGGTCGTACCGCAGATGCCCGCCCCGTGGAATCGCAGTCGGCGACGCGCGACAGAAGTGCTCGCAGTGCCAGCCCTGCAAGCGCCTAATCCGACGGCCCGGCTTCGCGAGCTGGCCAGCGAAATTGCCTCCGCGTTCGAGTTCTTCTCCACGACGATCGGACCGCCTCCCGTGAAGCGCCTGACGGTCTCGCCGATTCCGGGCCGCTTCGGCCAGGGGTTTCCCGGACTCATCTATCTTTCCACGCTGTCCTATCTGGATCCCCGGGAACGTCCGAATGCGGGAGACGCCTCCTCGAACCTTTTCTTTTCGGAGTTCTTACAGGCGCACGAGGTGTCGCATCAGTGGTGGGGAAATGTCGTGACGGTGGACCGGTACGAGGACGGGTGGCTGATGGAAGCGCTCGCGAATTACTCAGCCATGATGTATCTCGAGAAGCGCAGAGGACCGAAGGCGATGGAGGCGCTGCTCGAGCAGTCCCGGCAGAAGCTGCTGGCAAAGACAGCAGAGGGACGCACGATCGAATCGGCCGGTCCGATTATCTGGGGGCCCCGTCTGGAGTCGTCGCAAACGCCGGATGCCTGGGCGGTGATCACCTACGACAAGGGTGCCTGGATTCTGCACATGCTTCGGGGCAGGCTAGGGGATAGCGCCTTTCGGTCGATGCTGGCGGAGCTGGCGAGGCGGTACAGGTACAAGTCGGTTTCGACCCAGCAGTTTCAGGAGCTGGCCAGTTCGTTTCTGCCGTCCGGGTCGGCGGATCCGAAGCTTGAAGCTTTCTTTGATACCTGGGTTTACAACACAGGGATTCCACGGTTGAAGTTGGACTGGGCGGTGAAAGGGAAAGCGCCGGCCGTAGTCGTGACCGGCACGGTGTCGCATTCAAACGTTCACGAGGATTTCAGCGCGATGGTGCCGCTTGAAATTCACACTGCCAGCGGCGCCACCGTTCACTGGGTGTCGTCAACTTCCGACGGCGAACCTTTCACGATCAAGCTCCGCCAGATTCCCAGAAAGGTGCTGCTCGATCCCGCGAACAGCATTCTTGCCGAGAAGTGACAGCCTTAACCCGGCAGAATTTTCGTGATGTCGTTGTACATCACGAAGACGACGACGGCCATCAGGAAGACGAACCCTAGCTTGAAAACCGCCTCCTTGACCGCGACGCTGAGATCCCGGCGCATCACAATCTCGACAAGCAGGAGCAGGATGGTGCCTCCGTCGAGAACCGGAACCGGCAACAGGTTGAAGATCGCCAGATTCAGGCTGACCATCGCCATCAATCCGAGGAATGCAACAGCGCCTTCGCGCGCCATGTCGCCGGAAATCTGGGCAATGCCGATCGGCCCCGAGATCGACTTCGGGGACATACGCTGCTCCACGATCCCGACCAGAAATTGATAGATCAAAGTGGCGTTGCGAACATTCTGGCGGATCGATTCGCGGAAGGCATCAGGCAGAGAAAGCTGGGTGATCACCAGCCGCGGCGTAAGTTGGACGCCGATCATCCAGCGATTCTCCTCCTTGTTGAGCGTCGGCGTCACCATCACACGGTTTCGAACCCCGTTACGCGAATACAGGATTTCGACCGGCTGGCCGTTGCTGGCCCTGATGACTTCGTGCAGCTTGTGGATCGTGTGAATCGGAACCTTGTTGACGCTGACAATCACGTCCCCCGGCTGTAAGCCTGACCGGGCCGCATCCATATCGGGGAGCATCCGCTCGATCTGGATCTCGGCCTGCCCGTACCAGCCTGCGTATCCGATGCCATTCTTCTCGTCGAGTACGGGAGTGACGGTCTTCAGAAGCGTTTGGCCGTCGCGCTCAATCGTGACGGCCAGCTCTCGCTTTGCACTCGAGATTTCCTTGATGAAAATGTCTTCCCACTTCGGATTTTGCTCGTTGTCAATCGCAACGATGCGGTCGCCCTCCTGGATGCCAGCTTTTGCCGCGGGAGAATCTTCGGCAACGTGGGCCACAATGGCAGGACCGTCGGCGTTGGGGAGCTGCGGATAGTGGGTCATGAACAGGCCCGTTAGCAGCACCACGGCGAGAACGACATTCATCGCGGGGCCAGCGAAGACGATGATCAGCCGCTGCCAGCGCGGTTTAGCAAGGAAGCTTCGTGGATCGTTCCCGGTGTCCTCGCCCGGCTGCTCTCCGGCCATCTTGACGTAACCGCCGAACAGAATCGCGGAGAAGCGAAAATCGGTCTCACCTCGCCTGATGCCAAAAAGCCGGGGACCGAAACCAAAGCTGAAAACATCGACTTTGACATCAAAGAACCGCGCTGCCCAATAATGGCCGAGCTCATGAATCAGGATCATGACCCCGATCATGACCAGCAGCCACCAGATATTTTCGAAGAAAACCATTCTTACTCCTACGCTTGCACCAAAGGCTGGAACGATCCGCCTGCCAAAGCACCTTGACGAATCAGCCGCCGGGCCGTCTCGCGCGACTCGCGGTCGATTTCAAGAATTTCATCGACGGATCGGGGCTGCCGGACTGGCACTCGCGATAACGTTTCTTCCACGAGGGCAGATATCTGCGGAAAAGAGATCTGCTCCTGCAAAAATGCCTCTACGGCGACTTCGTCGGCCGCGTTCAGAGTGCATGGCGCTGAACCGCCCGTCCGCTGCGCCTGGTAGGCTAAGCCGAGCAGCGGGAACTTGTCGAAATCAGGGGGTTCAAACTCCCAGGTTCGCGCCTGCCGCCAGTCCAGCCTTGGCACCGGAGCATCCGCGCGTTCCGGATAAGTGAGGGCGTACTGGATTGGCATCCGCATGTCCGTAGTCGAGACTTGCGCAATCACGCTGCCGTCCTTGTACTCGACCATTGCGTGCACTGAGGATTGTGGATGAATCACGACGTCTACGTCGTCGGGTCCAAATCCAAAAAGCCAGCAGGCTTCGATGACTTCGAAGCCTTTGTTCATCATGGTCGCCGAATCGATCGTGATACGCTGGCCCATCTTCCAGGTGGGATGGTTCAACGCGTCTGCGGGCGTCACCCGATGGAGCGCTTCGCGGGGAGTTCGCCGGAACGGCCCGCCTGAGGCGGTGAGGATCAGCTTCGCAACTTCTTTTCGTTCTCCAGCCCTCAGGCACTGGTGAGCGCCGTTATGTTCACTGTCAACTGGAATCAGTTCGCTTCCGGATTCCGCCGAGGCGCGCATGACGAGCGAGCCGCCGGCAACCAGGACTTCCTTGTTGGCCAGGCCAACCGTCTTGCCAAGCCTCACTGCTTCGTGGGTGGCTTCCAGGCCTTCGACTCCCACAATCGCCGACATGACAAAATCCGCTTCGCTTGCGGTTGCCGCCAACAGCTTTCCTTCGCGGCCCCAGGCCAGCTCCGGCCAGCACTCACGCGGGAATCCGTTGTCGGACATCCTCCTTCTTAGATTCAGGATGACGTCTTCGGTTGCCCCTACCGCAATCGCGGGCCGAAATTCCCGGATCTGCTGCTCCAGAAGCTCGACGTTGTACCCCGCAACAAGTGCAAATATCTCAAAACGATGACGATTCCTGCGGACGACGTCGAGGGTGCTCGTCCCAATGGACCCGGTTGACCCCAAAACGGTGATCTTCTTCATCGGCGAGAATCCAAGGTCAGCATATCAGAGTTCTTTGGGCAATCGTCATCGGAAAGGATGCGGCTGAGCATATGACTCACAGATCCAAATCCTGAGCCGTCATCCTCTTACCATTGTCACTCACTTGTGTCTGATTTTTGGGGAGACCGTGACCCTTGCGGGCGCCGGGGAGGATGCTTCAGGGGTCTTTTTTATGAGGTTAGTCTCGCTTTGGTGGGAGTTGCCTCCCCGGCTTGATTCCAATTCTAGTATATGGAATTTTGGATTGCAACAAATTTTCGTATCACCTGGTGTTACGCCTTACCTCAACCCCAGTGATTTCCTCGAGAACCTTAATCGTGGCACAGATGTCCTCCTCTCCGTAACCTTTTGCAATCGCGGCTCGGAAGAGTTGCTGGGTGAGGGAAGTGAGCGGCAGAGGGACTTGCAGCTCCCGGGCGGAATCCAACATCAGCCCGATGTCCTTGTGCATCCACTTCACGGAAAAGTTGGTTTCGAAGTTCCGGTCGAAGACGTAGGGCGCCTTGAAAGCGATCAGTCCGCACCTGGCGGCGCTGTTGTTCAGGATCTCGAGCATCAACTCCGGGTCGACGCCAGCCTTCGTGCTCAAAACCAGGCCCTCGTTAAAGGCTTGCAGGATGTTCGAGAGAATCAGATTCTGAGTGAGCTTGGCGTGCAGCCCCATCCCGGGTCCGCCGCAATAGTACAGGTTCTTCCCCATCGGTTCGAAGTAGGGCTTCACTTTTTCATAGACGCCCTTGTCTCCGCCGATCATGAATGTGAGGGTGCCGCCCTCGGCTCCGGGTTTGGAACCGGTGCAAGGAGCATCGAGGAAGTGCAGGTTCCGTTCCGCGAGCCGGCAGCCGATCTCCCGGCTTTCGGAGGGAGATACCGTGCTTGCGTCTGCGATCACCGTCCCGGGCTTTGCCCCTTCGGCGATGCCGTCCTTGCCAAGAATCACCGCCCTCGACATCGCGGTATCGCCGACGCAGAGGAAGATGCACTCGGCAAATTCCCCTACCTGCTTCGGGGTCTCGCAAAAGACGCCCTTCTCCTCTGCAGCAAGCCGCCGCGCCTTCTCAGCAGTATTCGACCATAACGCAACCTCATGTCCCGCCCGCAGAAGGTTCCTGGCCATGGGATACCCCATGATTCCAAGCCCGAGGAATCCAAGTTTTGCCATGATTTTCTCCCTGTAGGGGGCGCGCAAGGCGCCGCCGGTGAGTCAAGAACCCTTGATTGTACGATGTCCCTTCGCTGGACGACAATGCGGCGCGATATCGGCGGCGATCAGACGCCGGTGGGTCCGCCGTTGGCGCCATCCCCGGCTTCCGTTGTTTGCGAGTTCGCAAGAAGAATCCGCAGGAGCAGGAGGTCTGTGGGCTGGTAGGTGGTAACGGGAGCCGCTGCCAGTTCCTCCTCGCAGCCGGGCACATGCCTGCGCACCAGAGCACGCAGCTCCTCGATCGTGAGCCCGAGCTCCTTAGCCACTTCGGCTTCCGAATAGCCGGTTCTCATTGTGCTCATACGTGGGGCTCCTCGAGCTCGCACCTTGGATTCTAACGTGCGGTTCTTTCTGATCTGTATCGGGAAGATGTCCTAGTCGTCTGCCTGGGTTTAACTTGCCGAAGCACCGCGCGAACGGTTCGTACTAAAGTCGGGTGGGCTGCATTCTATTACCCAACGAGTTGTGGTGCTTTAGCGGTAAACTCACAGTGGGGACTGTTTTTATGGCAGAGTCCAAAGAACGCCACGCGGTTCACCCTCGGACGGCAGTACTAACCCGCGGATTCGACCCCAGCCTCTCGCTCGGTTCGGCACGTCCTGCGGTCTTTCGGAGTTCCACCTACGTCTTCTCCAGTCCGGAAGCTGCGGAGCAAGCCTTCAACATTCTCGGAGGACGAGCGCAAGCCGCACCCGGTGAGAGCGTCGACCTCGTCTATTCCCGCTTCAGCCATCCCAACGCGGAGATCCTGGAAGACCAGATTGTGCCGCTTGAGAGAGGCGCTCAAGCAGCGGCGGCATTCAATTCGGGAATGGCCGCCATCATGACGGCCTTGCTGACGTTTGCTCAACCCGGCGACACGATCGTCTATAACGTTCCGGTCTATGGCGGAACACAGCATCTGATCGAGGATTTCCTGGAGCCGTGGGGTATCAAGGCAATCGCTGCGATTGCAGGCGACGGCGACGGCCTGGACCGGGTGATCGCCGAAGCAGAGAATTTGAGCGTTGTCTTTCTGGAGACCCCGGCGAACCCGACTCTCGTAATGACGGACTTGCGCCGCGCCGCGGACGCGGTCGAACGGCGCGCGGCGGCGGGAAAGTCCCGTCCCGTGCTGATCGTCGACAACACGTTTCTCGGCCCCGCTTTTCAGCATCCGCTGCGGCTTGGCTGCGATATCGTTCTCTACTCCGCGACGAAGTATTTGTCCGGCTTCAGCGATCTGCTGGCGGGCGTCGCTCTCGCAGCGGACCCGGCGCTGATTCGCAAAATGAAGTCTAAGCGCGGCCTGTTCGGCAACATCCTTCCGCCCGACGAGTGCTGGATGCTCAATCAGCGCCTGCCCACCGTAGGTCTGCGGATGAACCGCCAGAGCAAGAACGCGCAGCGAATTGCCGAATCGCTTGCGTCGCATAAAGCCATACGCAAAGTCTACTACCCCACGCTCTTCGACGACGCGGAGCAGAAACGCATTTATGAGAAGCAGTGCGACTATCCCGGAGCGATCGTCTCGATCGATCTCAAGGGAGGCCGTCCTGCAGCCTTCGATTTCCTGCGGAAATTGCAGGTGGCCTACAATGCGGTTTCCCTGGGCGGGGTGGAGACGCTCGTGTGCCATCCGAAAAGTACGACACATTCAGGTTTCTCGGAAGAAGAATGGGCCACGGCGGGGATCACGGATGGTCTGGTGCGTATCTCGGTCGGCATCGAGGACTGGCGGGACCTGCTGGCCGACTTTGAGCAGGCGCTGGAAGGGTTGCCGGTTGAAGAGCCTGAGCGGGAATCCAAAACGCGCGTGTGACCCTCAGTTGAAAAAGACCCGCCAGGTGACTACCACCAGCGAATGAGTAATCATCGCTGCGCGGACTCCTTTGCCTGAGCGGAAGGCAAGACCGTAAAAAACGCCGGCAATGGTCGCAAGCAGTGCGAAACGCCAGTTCGGGAAGTCGCGGAACCAAAGGTGAACGCTGCCAAATAAGAGGGACGCCAAGGCGACCCCTACCCACTCGTTTGCCGTCCAGTCGCAAAGCCAGCGTTGCAGTAAGCCGCGGAAGAAGAACTCTTCTCCAAGAGCCAGAACCCAGAAGACTCCCGCGAACATTCCGGCTGCGAGCAGCAGCGTTTGCCACCATGGCGCCGCAGGCGGATTGTAGCGGGCAAAGCCGATCCACGCGTTCAGCGCCGCCGCCAGCGGCATGAAGAACACAAAGTAACGGATCCCGATCACCCAGTCTCGAGCACGGGGAATCAGCCCAACCCGGACTCCCTCCACATGCCGGAAAGAAAGAAAAGCCATCAGTCCGAGCCGGATCCAAAGCAGCTGGCCAAGGAAGTCCACGCGCAGGCGTTCGTAGGGACGCGGATAGATTGTAGGGAACAGCTTGATGAGCATCACCGATGCCAGGAGCGCGAGCAGAAGCACGTCGGTAATGCGCCCGGCCGGCAGCATTACGAACCAAAATGAGACGGCTCCAGCGAGCAACGCGAGCAGCAGAAAGTGATCCCAGCGGAAGAGACCCAGCGGGACAGTATAAAGACTGTAGGGAACAAGCCCGGACACCGTCAAACAGAGTGCGCGCACTGGTTCGGAGAAGGCTTTCTCAAAGCGCAGGCGCGTCGCTTCGAACCCGGACGCGAAGTACAGGCTCAGTTCTACGAGGATCGCGGGCAGTACTGCCGCCGAGACAAAGGCGGGTATATGCTGACTCTGAGCGTAGAAGGTACCCCCGATGCAGCCTCCCAACCAAAGAGCGACGAGGGCCGCGGTGAAGCCGCGCACGGAATGCTGCATTGCGTTCATCTTAGCATTCGTGCTTACGGTCCCGGCCCGCGCTTCCTCCGATCCGCCTCCAGATCTGGCTCGCCGCGTCGCCCGCAAAGAGTCCCAGAGCAAGAAGGCCCGCGACCACTACACGTACCGGCAGGCGGTAATCGTGGAGGAGTTTCCCGGCCCCGGCAGCCGGGGAGGCCAGTACCGCGAAGTGCGGGACGTCATCTTCTCGCCTGAGGGTGAACGTTCGGATAAAGTGATTGGGCGGATTACCTCGAACCTTAACCGCCTCCGTCTGACAGAGGAAGATTTCAGAGACATCCGGGAGGTGCAGCCGTTCCTGTTTGTCGAGGAGAATTTGTGGGCTTACACAACCCGCTTCCGGGGAGAAGCTTCGATTGACGGAGAGGATTGCTGGCTACTGGAAGTCCGGCCGCGGCAGATCTTCGATGGCCAGCGTCTGTTTGAAGGCCTACTCTGGATCAGCAAGCGGGACGAAGCTGTGGTGCGGAGCGAAGGAAAGGCTGTGCCGGATATCATCAACTCCAAGACGGAGAATCTTTTTCCGCGCTTTACGACCATCCGGCGCAGGATTGACAACGAACACTGGTTCCCGGTCTACACCTACGCCGATGACACCCTTCCCTTTCGCAGCGGCCCGATCCGGATGCGAATGAGAATCGAGTACAGCAGCTACAAGCGGTTCGAAGCCAACTCGACAATCGAGTTCAAGCAGGCCGAGCCAAATCCGTGAGACTTGCTGGCCCCTGCTAGACAAGCTCGGCGGTGTTGGCCAACTCTCCGATTTCCGGAATGCTGATTCGGATGACATCGCCCGGCTGCAGGGCCGAATCCTCCGTCACAATGATCCCGGTTCCCGTGAGCAGGACAGATCCGGAGGGCACGTTGTTCGACCGGAGCAGGTAGTCGATGATGGACTCAAGCGAGCGGCAGATCTTGGAGGTGGAAACCTCACCGGAGAAGATCGTCTCTCCGCTCCGGCTGATCGTGCACGTCATGTGCAGATTCTTCGGATCCGGCAGTTCGTCCTCGGTAACGATGACTGGTCCGAGGGAGCAGCATCCTGTGAAGGTTTTTGACTGCGGAAGGTAGAGCGGGTTTTCCCGTTCGATGTCCCAGGCCGAAACGTCGTTGGCGAGCGTGTAGCCAAGAATGCGGCCTTTAGCTCCCAGGATGAGCGCCAGTTCCGGCTCTGGCGCCGTGAAGCGGGAGTCCGACCGGATGCCGATCGGCTTATCGGGACCGACGCATACCCGCCCGGTTCCCTTAAAGAAAATCTCCGGGCGTTCCCGCTCGTAGACGTAGCGGTAGAAGCCCTCCCGGGTTCCGTGCTCGGCATCGCGGAACTGTGCGCTTTGCTCGTAGGTGCAGCCGCAAGCCCAGACTTCACGAGGCTGAATCGGAATCGTGGGAACGGCCTGCTCACGGTAGCTGCTGGCGTGCGTTCTGGCCAGAGTTGCGAGGGACTCGCCTTCGATTTCCGAGCGTTGAATCAGGTCGATAACCGTGTGGTCGGGGATCAACCGGGCAAAGCCATCTTCGAAGATGGCCGCCGTAACGCGGTTATTCCAACGAATTTGTCCAAGTCGCATGAAACGCCTTCTCCAAAAAAAGACACCTCGCCGCCCTCAGCGGGCGGCGAACCGGCCGATGGCGGCCTTAATACTTCAGGTAGACGGTCTTGTAGTCGCTGTAAAAATCCAGCGCGGCAGGGCCCTGCTCCTTCGGCCCGAAACTGGAGTCCTTCGTGCCGCCGAACGGGAGCTGGTATTCAACGCCGGCGCTCGGCAGATTCACGGTCAACAGTCCTGCCTCCATTCGGTAGATATACTCGAAGACACGGGAGATGTTGGTTGTCTGAAGAGAGGCGGACAGGCCGAACGGGATGTTGTTGGCGATGCGCATCGCATCTTCGAAGTTCTTCGCGCGCATGACGGCCAGAACGGGCCCAAAAATCTCCTCCCGCGCAATCGTCATGTTCTCGGTGACGTCGGCGAAGATCGTGGGCTCCACGAAGTAGCCGCGATCGAAGCCGTCGCCTGACAAGCGTCTGCCGCCTGTCAGCGGCTCGCCTGCCTCCTTCCTGCCAATCTCAATGTATTGGAGTATGGTATCGAGCTGTCCCTGGTCCACCACGGGGCCGATGTCGACGCCCGGCTGCATGCCATCTCCGACACGAAGCTTCTTTGTGCGCTCTACCAGCGCCTC
>ERZ777003.1472-NODE-1472-length-35009-cov-5.866310_pt1 | contig 35009 bp, 27 predicted proteins | sample MGYA00374956_ERZ777003 | MGnify/ENA primary metagenome ERZ777003 (study PRJEB29302, sample SAMN06268252) | bioreactor metagenome | isolation source: Joint BioEnergy Institute, California, USA | place: USA:Joint BioEnergy Institute, California, USA | collected... | reverse complement strand
TGTCGGGCGAGATGCCCGACGCGCCGGGCAATGGCCAGCGCCTTCGCGCCCTCGTCTCCCGTCTGCGCAGTGATGCCCAGGCGCGGCTCCTCCAGGCGGTCCTGAAACCGCAACAGGTGATCAATGGCGTGAATGAGGGCAACGCGCTGGGGCAGCCGGCCATGGTCGTCAGCCGTGACCGGGATGCGGGCAACGAACTCCTGCACCTTGCCCAGGGCGTGCGCCGTGGCGACCAGCTTTTCGGCATGGAACGCCCGTCGCTGGCCGTGCAATTCAGCCTCATACACCCGCAGGAGCGTATCGGCGATGTCGACCAGGGCACGATGCGTGACTTCCAGCGCCACCGAAGGCACGCTGAGCACGGTCGCATCCAGATAGCGGATCATGGCCGGCTGCCGTTCGGGCAGCAGATACTCGATGAATCGCGCGAAACGGTGGGCCTGCGGCAGAAAAATCAGCACCCCCACGGCGATGAACGTGGTGTGGAACGCAGCCAGGCAAATGGCACTGCCCGAATCGCCCAGGTAGCCCTGCAGATTCTCCACGATACTGAGGTAGACCGGCAGAAGCAGGATGGCGATCAGGCCCGTCGCGAGGTTGAACACGATGTGCGCCAGTGCTGTGCGCTTGGCGGCCACCGAACCCCCGATCGCCGCCAGGGCCCCGGTTACGGTGGTTCCGATGGCCGCGCCAACGACGAGCGCGGCGCCCTGTTCAAAGTTGATGGTGCCGGTATGCAACGCGGTGAGCGTCGTGGCCACCGCGGCGGTGGATGATTGCATCAGCACCGTCAGCAGCACGCCGATCAGCATCACCACCAGGTGCGCGCCCAACCCGCCTACCGGCAGCGCCGCCAGATCGAAGTGGCTGGAGATGCCCCGCATGCCCATTTGCATGAAGTCGAGCCCGACGAAGATCATGCCGAAGCCGGCCATGGCCATGCCGAGCGCACGCGCCCGGCCCAGGCCCAGGAGCTTCAGAAACGCGCCCACACCGATGACGGGCAGCACATACAGCCCGAGGCTGATGTTCAGGCCCACGGTAGCGATCATCCAGCCTGTGGCTGTGGTGCCCAGGCTTGCTCCCAGCACAACCCCCGTTGCCTGGGAAAAGGAAATCAGCCCCGCACTGACGAAACCGATGAGGGTTACCGTGGTGGCAGCCGAGGATTGAACCACCAGAGTCGTCAGGGCCCCGGAGACGAAAGCCTTGACCGGCGTGCCGGTGAAGCGGACCAGAGCCCGCCGCAGGGAATCGCCCGCGAAACTGGTCAGGCCATCCGACAGCAGCATCATGCCGACCAGGAACAGCCCCAGTCCCCCCAGCAAGCGAAACCCGACCTCTACCATGCATGCGATCCGTGCGTTTTTGAACCGCGGGGTAACCGCGGTTGGCTGCAAATGCGCTATTTTCCCCCAACGCGGGTTCGCGTGGGGTTACGATGAGCAGATTACGCCTCCAGGCGCCGATGCCCGACAGGGGTGGTGGTGGCACAGCGGCGTCATCGTCATGCTGCACGTCGGCTTGAACCCGCCCAGGCTAGCGGCTATAGTCGCTAGCCCCGGAAGCGCATGCCGCCGCATGTGCGCCGCACCACCGCATTCTCCCGGCTACCAGCATGATCGGTCGACTCACTGGCACCCTGCTTGAGAAAACTCCCCCCACCATCTGCGTGGATGTCCATGGCGTCGGTTACGAACTCGACGTCCCCATGAGTACGCTGTACGGATTGCCCGAGGTCGGTGCACAGGTCAGCCTGTACACGCACCTCGTGGTGCGCGAAGACGCGCATGTGCTGTACGGATTCGCCACAGGAGCCGAGCGGCATGCTTTCCGCCAGCTGCTCAAGGTGACCGGCGTGGGTGCCCGCACCGCGCTGTCATTGCTGTCGGGCATGACGGTCGACGAACTGGCGCAGGCCGTTACCCTGCAGGAGGCGGGCCGGCTCACGCGCGTGCCGGGCATCGGCAAGAAGACCGCCGAGCGTCTGCTGCTGGAGCTGCGAGGCAAGCTGGGGGCCGACATCCCGGGACTGGGAAGTCCGGTCGATGCAGGCCACGCCGACATCGTGAATGCGCTGGTTGCGCTTGGCTATTCAGAAAAGGAATCGGTCGCGGTGCTCAAGAATGTACCCGCGGGCACGCCGCTCGCGGAGGGCATCAAGCTCGCGCTCAAGGCGCTGGCGAAGTAGCCCCACGCCCCGCAGGTACGGTGCTCCGCCCGGTCAGCCTGCCGGGGAAGATCAGTCGTCCAGCACGCTCATCAGTGCGCGCCGCACCTCCGCGGCATCGCGGCCGCTGCGCGCTATGTAGTCCTGCAACTGGTCATCGCCTATCGGCCCCACGTTGAAGTACGACGATTCCGGATGGCTGAAGTAGAACCCGGAGACGCTCGACGCCGGCCACATGGCCAGGCTCTCGGTGAGTTCGATGCCCAGTGAAGGCGCATCCAGCACGCGGAACATGTCCCGCTTGACCGTGTGCTCGGGGCAAGCGGGGTAGCCCGGTGCGGGCCGGATGCCACGGTACTGCTCGGCGATCAGCGCCTCATTGTCGAGCGCCTCGTCGGGTACGTATCCCCAGAGCTCGCGGCGCACGCGCACGTGCAGACATTCGGCAAAGGCTTCGGCCAGGCGGTCGGCCAGGGCTTTGAACATGATCGCCGAATAGTCGTCGTGCTGCGCCTCGAACTCCTCAAGCTTCTGCTCCATGCCCAGCCCGGCTGTGACGGCAAACATGCCGATGTAATCGGCAACTCCCGAGGCGCGCGGGGCAATGTAGTCGGCCAGGCATTTGTTCGCAACGCCCTCACGCTTCTTCGTTTGTTGGCGCAAATTTCGCCAGGTAAACAGCACCGACTCGCGGCTCTCGTCGGCGTAAATCTCGATGTCGTCGTCGTTGACGGTGTTTGCGGGATAAAACGCCACGACCCCGCTGGCGCGCAGCCAGCCTTCCGCGATGATGCGCTCGAGCATGGCACGGGCGTCCGCGTAAACACGCCGCGCCTCTGCCCCCACCACTTGGTCATCAAGGATGGCCGGAAAGGCGCCATGCAAGTCCCAGGTCTGGAAGTACGGGCCCCAGTCGATGTAGCGCGCGATCTCGGCCAGGTCGTACGCGGCAAAGTCACGGCGCCCGAGAAAGCCCGGCCGGGGCGGCACGTAAGACGACCAGTCGATCTGCACCCGGTTGGCGCGCGCTTCGGCCAGAGTCACCAGCGGCGTGGCCCGGCGTTGTGCATGACGGATGCGGATCTTCTCGTAATCGTCGGCAATCTGCGCAATGTACGCGTCGCGGGTTTCTTCCGACATCAGGTTCTGCGCCACGCCCACCGCCCGGCTGGCGTCGGGGACATAAATGGTGGGCCCTTCATAGCAGGGCGCGATCTTCACCGCGGTATGTACCCGGCTGGTGGTGGCCCCGCCGATCAGCAGCGGAATGCGCCGGCTGCGAAACCACTCGTCGCGCTGCATTTCCGACGCCACGTGCACCATCTCTTCCAGGCTGGGCGTGATCAGGCCCGAAAGCCCGATCATGTCGGCATTCTCCTCACGTGCCTTCTGCAAAATGTCTGCACAAGGCACCATCACGCCCATGTTGATCACTTCAAAGTTATTGCACTGCAGGACCACGCTGACGATGTTCTTGCCGATGTCGTGCACATCGCCCTTGACCGTGGCAATCACGATCTTGCCGTTCGACCTGGCAACTCCACCCGCGGCTTCCAGGGCCTGCTTCTCGGCTTCGATGTAAGGAATGAGATGGGCTACCGCCTGTTTCATTACACGGGCGGACTTTACCACCTGCGGCAGGAACATCTTTCCGGCACCGAACAGGTCACCGACCTCATTCATGCCGTCCATGAGCGGGCCTTCGATCACCTCGATCGGGCGTCCGCCGCGCGCGGCCACCTGCTGGCGTGCTTCCTCGGTATCTTCGATGATGTAAGTGGTAATGCCCCGCACCAGGGCATGGACCAGGCGGTCGCGCACCGACGCATTGCGCCAGGCGAGGTCCTCCTCTTCTTTCTTGCCGACACTGCCCTTGATGGTTTCGGCGTACTGCACCAGCCTCTCGGTGGGGGTGCGATCGTCATCCGGACCCTTGCGGCCGACTGGCTCGGCGCGGTTCAACACGACGTCTTCAATGAGGTCGCGCAGTTCCGGGTCGAGGCTGGCGTACACGCCCAGCTGGCCCGCGTTCACGATGCCCATGGTCAGGCCGGCACGGATCGCGTGGTACAGGAAGACGGTATGGATGGCCTCGCGCACCGGCTCGTTGCCCCGGAACGAGAAGCTCACGTTCGAGATGCCACCAGAAACACGGGCATGCGGCAGATTGGCGCGGATCCAGGCGGTGGCCTGGATGAAATCGACCGCGTAGTTGTTGTGCTCTTCGATGCCCGTTGCAATGGCGAAGACATTGGGGTCGAAAATGATGTCTTCGGGCGGAAAACCCACGCGTTCGACCAGCAGCCGGTACGCGCGTTCGCAGATTTCGATACGGCGCTGGTAGGTATCGGCCTGGCCCTGCTCATCGAACGCCATCACCACCACGGCCGCGCCGTAGCGCCGGCACAGCCTGGCCTGCCGCAGGAACGTTTCCTCGCCCTCTTTCAGCGAAATGGAGTTCACCACCGGCTTGCCCTGCACGCATTTGAGGCCGGCTTCAATCACGCTCCATTTGCTGCTGTCGATCATCACCGGCACGCGCGCGATATCGGGTTCGGACGCGATCAGGTTGAGGAAACGGCGCATGCTGGCTTCGGAGTCCAGCATGGCCTCGTCCATGTTCACGTCGATGATCTGCGCGCCGCTTTCCACCTGCTGGCGCGCCACTTCGAGCGCTTCGTCGTATTTTTCCTCGCGTATCAGGCGCGCGAAGCGCTTGCTGCCGGTCACGTTGGTACGTTCGCCCACGTTGACGAACAGCGAGCTCTCGTCGAAATTCAACGGCTCCAGCCCCGACAGGCGGGTCTGCACCGGCACCTGCGGCACCACCCGCGGTGGCAGCTCGGCCACCTTGGTAGCGATGGCGCGGATATGGTCGGGCGTGGTCCCGCAGCACCCTCCCGACACGTTGACCAGCCCGGCGCGCGCGAACTCTTCAAGCAGGCCCGAAGTAATGTCCGGAGTTTCATCGAACCCGGTCTCGCTCATGGGGTTGGGCAGGCCCGCGTTGGGATAAACGCACACGAACGTATCGCAGATGCGCGCCAGCTCGGCAATGTAGGGACGCATCAGGGCGGCGCCCAGCGCGCAGTTCAGCCCGATCGTGAGCGGCCGCGCGTGGCGCACCGAGTTCCAGAACGCCTCGACAGTTTGTCCAGACAATATCCGACCCGAGGCATCGGTGACGGTACCCGAAATCATGATTGGCAACCGCTCGCCGGTTTCCTCGAAAACCTCCTCCACCGCAAAAATCGCGGCCTTCGCATTGAGGGTGTCGAATACGGTCTCGATGAGCAGCAGGTCCACGCCGCCTTCGATCAGGGCGCGCACCTGTTCCGCATAGGCGGCTCGCAGCTCATCGAAAGTGACGTTGCGCGCGGCGGGGTCGTTCACGTCCGGAGAAATCGACGCCGTCCTGGGCTGTGGCCCCAGCGCCCCCGCAACGAAACGCGGTTTGCCGGGCGTGTTGATGCTGTCGCACGCAGCCCGTGCAAGTCGAGCCGATGCCAGGTTCATCTCGTAGGCCAGACCGGCCAGGCCGTAATCGGCCTGGGCGATGGCCGTGGCACCGAACGTGTTGGTCTCGATGACGTCCGCGCCAGCCAGCAGGTATTCGCGGTGGATCCCTTCGATGACGTCCGGACGCGTAAGCGACAACAGTTCGTTGTTGCCCTTCACGTCGACGGGATGATCCGCAAAGCGCTGACCACGGTACTCTGCCTCGCTCAGCTTGTGCTGCTGGATCATGGTGCCCATCGCACCGTCCAGGATCATGATGCGCTGCAGCAGAAGTCGGGCGAACTCGCCCCCACGCGTATAGGCTTCAGGGGGATATGGCAAGCTGGGAAAAGACACGGAACACCTGCAAATGCGGGAGGTGAACGAAACGCGCAAGAACGCGAACGAACCCGATATGGTAACAAACCCCTTCGGCAAGCCACGACTGCGCGGCAAGTGCTACACTGGCGGCCGAACCGGTGCCGCCTGGCCGCGGTTAAACGGGAAACAGGACCTGCAACCTGTGCTGCCCCCGCAACGGTAAGCGTTTCGCCTCGTGCATCCCTTGCACGAGGAGCCGCACCCATCGCCACTGCCCGTCAGGGTGGGAAGGCGGGTGTGGCCGGCACATTGCCCGGACGCCAGCCCGGATACCGGCCGGTTCATTTCGTTCCACCACGACGCGCGGGGTGCGCGTCCCAACGAAGATCCGTTCATGTCTGCCGTTCCATCCTCGTCCCGTTCGGGCGGCGTACGCCGCCCCCTCCGGATGCCGTTTCCGCGCCCGTCTTTTCCCTCCCTTGCAATCCTTGTCAGCAGCTGCGCCCTGCCCCTCGTTCAGGCCGCATCGGTATCTCCCTCCGCGTCGGCGGCCACGGTTGCCGAACTGCCGCCCGTGGCGGTCATCGCCAGCCGCAGCCCGCAGGCGCGGCCCGACATCATTGGCGACGTGACCGTCATCGACCGCGCGACCCTCGAGCGCGCGGGCCAGAACAGTCTCGCGGACGTGCTGCGCCGCCAGCCAGGCATCGAGGCCATCTCGTACGGAGGCCCGCACACCGTCACCCGCCTCTTCATGCGCGGCAGCAACAGCAACCAGGTACTGGTGCTGATCGACGGGGTCAGGGCAAACGCAGCAACGCACGGCGGGGCGCCACTGAATGCGCTGTCCACCAGCGACGTGGAACACATCGAGATCCTGCGCGGCGCGGCCAGCAGTCTTTATGGTGCCGATGCCGTGGGCGGGGTCATCAACATCATCATGCGCAAGCCGCGCGAAGACGGTGTAACCGGTCGGGCCAGTCTTGGCCTGGGCAGCGATGCCGCCCGCAAGGTAGACGTGGATGTCGCAGCGGGCCAGAACGGCTGGCACCTGGGCGCCAGCGCCGGATACGCCCAGGACCGCGGCTTTGACGCCACCACGCCGGAACTGTACGTGCACAATCCGGATCGCGACAGCTACTACCAGAGCCATGCGTCCGCCACCGTCGCGCGCACCTGGGCCGAGGGCCAGGAGCTTGCATTGCGAGTTCACCACACGCGCATCAACGGCGGTTACGACGCGGGCATGCCGTGGTTCAACGATCGCACCGTGCAAAGTCTCACGGGATATGTGCTTACCAGCCGCAACATGTTCAACGACCGCTGGTCAAGCACCTTCACTGCCGCATTCACGCGCGATCACCTGAGCACGCGCAACGCACCGGGGTATTACGACGCCCCGCCCGATGGCGTCACGCATTTCTCGAACCATCAGCGCCAGTTCACGTGGCAGCACGATCTGAAGCTGACGCAGCGCCAGCGGCTTAGCGTCGTGCTGGAAAGGGTGGAGCAGAAAGTGGGCGGCGAACTTGCCGACTACAGCCTGTACCCCCTGCCACCGCAGTTCGTGAACTATCCCGTTACCCGGCGGCGCACCAACGCCCTGGGGGCGGTCTACACCACACAGCTGGAACGTCACCGCTTCCAGCTCAGCCTCCGCCAGGACGACGATTCCCAGTATGGCGGGCAGACCACCGGCGGCGCGGGCTACGCGTTCGACATCACGCCCCGACTGCAGGCCGTGCTGGCGGCAAACACGGCATTTCGCGCGCCCGATTTCAACGAGCGGTTCTTTCCCGGCAGCGGAAATCCGGACCTGCAGCCGGAAAAGTCGCGCAACGTCGAGGCCAGCCTGCGCTATGCCGACGCGGTCTCCGACGCCAGTCTCACGCTTTACCGCAATCGGGTCCACAACCTCATCGCCGGCTTCCCGTCGATGAATATCGGGCGGGCGATACTGCAGGGCGTCACACTGGAAGGCCAGCGCCAGTTCGGCGCGACGCGCCTGCGCGTCAACGTCGACCTGCAGAAGCCGCGTGATCGCGACACCGGCATGCTGCTGCCGCTGCGCGCGCGCCATCGGGTCATGTTGACCGCCGAGCACGACTTTCACTGGGGCTTCGCCGGCCTGGAGTGGGAATGGGTGGGCGCCCGCTACGGCACCGCCAACGAAACCGAACGCATGGGCGGGTACGCGCTGACCAACCTGGTCCTTGCTTACGACATCACGCCCCGCATACAGGCCCTGTTCCGGTGGAACAACGTGTTCGACCGCGACTACGTCCTGGTGCCGGGGTACAACACGGCTGGCTCCAGCGTGTTCATGTCGCTGTCGATCAGGTACTGACCGGGCCCCGGAGATGCACATGACCATGCGGCGTACTGCAGCAACCCTATGCCTTGGCCTGGCCCTGGCAGCATCGGAGCCGGCGCGGGCCGGCGCGGTACCGGTCGACATCGACGAAGCCGCACGCCGTGCACCATCAGCCCAGACCAACGCGGATCACGGGCGTTACGCGCCCCTCCGTGCCTATGACAGCCTGGGGCGTGCGGTCTGCCTGCGTGAACCTGCGCGCCGCGTGGTCACGCTGGCCCCGCACGCGACCGAACTGCTGCTGCTCGCCGGTGGGGCCGCGACACTGGCGGGAACCGTAGCCGGTCCTCAGCTGCCGCCCCCGCCCGAGGGCGTTGCCGCGGTCGGCGACGCCCAGCGGGTCAATCCCGAGGCACTGGCGCGCTTGCGGCCCGATCTCGTCATTGCCTGGATGCCGCTGTTCGGAGGACCCCAGCAACAATCAGATGCCGGCCAGGCCGCTGATTCCGAGGATATGCCAACGGGGTGCATCCCGGGCCCCGACCTGCCGGGCCGCGGCAATTCGTCTCACGTGGTCCAGCGCGTGCTCCAGGTCACCCGCGCTGCGGTGTTCTACAGCCGGCCAGGCCGCCTGGATGACATTCCTGCGCAGATCGAAGCGCTGGGCACACTGTTGGGCACGGATGCACAAGCACGTGCAGCTGCGGCCGCCCTGCGCGAGCGGCTGCAGCAGCTGCGCCGCACCCATGCACAGCAGCCCCGGTTGCGAGTGTTCGTCCACGCGGGGCAGGATCCGCTGTACACGCTCAATGGCGAACACATCCTGTCCGACGCGCTCGACACCTGCGGTGCCGACAACGTGTTTGCCCACCTGCCCGTCCCCGCCCCCATGGTGGGTGTCGAGTCCGTGCTGCAGGCGCGGCCCGACCTTATCGTGGCCGGGCGCAGTACCTCGGGCTTTCCTGACGTGCGCGCATACTGGTCAAGGTTCGCCAACGCCTTGCCGGCGGCACGCGCGGGGAACATTGTTCTCGTCGATGAAGACCTCCTCTACCGTCCCGGCCCTGGGCTGATCGAGGCCACCCACCAGCTGTGCACGGCGTTTGCACGCTTCCGGGCAGGCGAAAACTCCCTGCGCAACCAATGAGGGCACAAAAAATGAGCGCCGCGGCAATCGGCGCTCCTGGAAAGAGACCACGTCCGTGGTCAGGTATCCATCGTTCTCACCCCACGGCTGGCTTGCCTACCGGAGGCGCTCGGCATGATGCGCGAGGTGGTCCTCCATGAATGTGGAGATGAAGTAGTACCCGTGGTCGTAGCCGTCGTGCCGGCGCAGCGTGAGCGGCTGACCGGCAATCCGGCATGCTTCCTCGAACAGATCAGGGCTCAACTGGTGCATGAACTGATCGTTCATGCCCTGGTCGATCAGGATCCCGGCGGGGAACGGGTTCTTCATGGTGCGCATGAGCTCGTTGGCATCGTACGCACGCCATGCCTCGACCTCGGGGCCAAGGTATCCCCCGAATGCCTTCTTGCCCCAGTCACACTGGCTGGGCGCAGCAATGGGCGCAAATGCCGACACGCTGCGGAACTTGTCGGGATTGCGCAATGCCAGCACCAGCGCCCCATGCCCACCCATCGAATGGCCGAAAATCCCCACCCGCGTCGCGTCGCCCGGCAGCTCGCCGGTGACGATGCGATACAGCTCGTCGGTGACGTAGCTGTACATGCGGTAGTGGCGGCTCCAGGGCTCCCGGGTGGCATCAACGTAGAAGCCGGCACCCACGCCAAAGTCCCAGTGGTCGGTTTCACCCGGCACCCCGGCGCCGCGCGGACTGGTATCGGGCGCCACCAGCATGATGCCGTGCTTCGCCGCAAAGCGCTGCGCACCCCCCTTGATCATGAAGGTCTCTTCGGTGCAGGTCAGGCCGGCCAGGTAGAAAAGAACCGGCACCCTGCCCGCCTGCGCCTGGGGGGGCAGATAGACGGAGAACCGCATCGGCAGCCCGATGACCGACGATGCATGACGGTAGAACCGCTGCACACCGTCGAAGCAACGGTGCTCACTGATGAGTTCCAGCATGCACTCCTCCTAGTACACCACCACCGAACGGATCGATTCACCCTTCTTCATGAGGTCGAACGCCTCGTTGATCCGCTCGAGCGGCAGGGTGTGGGTGATGAGATCGTCGATATTGATCTTGCCTTCCATGTACCAGTCGACGATCTTGGGCACGTCGGTACGGCCGCGTGCGCCACCGAAGGCCGAACCCTTCCAGACACGACCGGTAACCAGCTGGAACGGCCGGGTGGCAATTTCCTCGCCTGCGCCGGCCACCCCGATGATGATGGATTGGCCCCAGCCGCGATGTGCGCACTCGAGCGCCTGGCGCATGACCTTCACATTGCCGATGCACTCGAAGGAGTAGTCGACGCCGCCATCGGTCAGCTGGATGATGTGGTCGACGACATTCTCGACCTCATTCGGGTTGACGAAGTGCGTCATGCCGAACTTGCGCGCCAGTGCCTCGCGCTCGGGGTTGATGTCGACGCCGATGATCTTGTCGGCGCCGACCATCTTCGCCCCCTGAATGACATTGAGACCGATCCCCCCGAGGCCGAACACAGCCACGTTGGCGCCGGCTTCTACCTTGGCCGTGAACAGGACGGCCCCGATGCCGGTGGTGACGCCACACCCGATGTAGCAGACCTTGTCGAACGGAGCGTCTTCACGAATCCTGGCCAACGCGATTTCCGGCAGCACCGTGTAGTTCGAGAACGTGGAGGTACCCATGTAGTGCAGGATGGGCTTGCCATCGAGCGAGAAACGCGATGTGCCGTCTGGCATGAGGCCCTTGCCCTGGGTAGCGCGGATGGCCGCGCACAGGTTGGTCTTGCGCGACAGACAGAACTTGCACTGGCGGCACTCCGGTGTATACAGGGGAATGACGTGGTCGCCCGGCTTCAGCGTCTTGACATCGGGCCCCACTTCCCGCACGATGCCTGCGCCCTCGTGCCCGAGAATGGCAGGGAACTGGCCTTCGGGGTCGGCACCCGACAGGGTGTAGTAGTCGGTGTGACACACACCGGTCGCCTTGATTTCGACAAGGACCTCACCCGCCTTCGGGCCTTGCAGATCGACTTCTTCAATAGATAACGGAGCTTTGGCCTTCCAGGCCACAGCGGCGCGAGTTTTCATTCGATCTCCTTCGTAAGTGCGACCACGCGGACAGCGTGGATGTCAGACTTCGCACGAGTTATTTGAGGTTGTTGTTCCAGTTGCGACACGGATGCCCATGCGCATGCGCGCACCTGCAAGTGTATACAGCTACCGGGTTCTGGCAACTGGTACTATCGGGATATCGCTTCTTCACTGTATGTTTGCACAGGCTTGCAGCGCCCCCATGAGCATTCACTCCGACAATCTCTCCTCCGGGCCCGAGCAACGGCTGGTGGCCCCGCGTCTGTCGTCACCCAGCGAAGAAGCCATCGAACGCGCCCTGCGGCCGCGCTCGCTCGACGAATACGTAGGGCAGCGGCGTGTGCGCGAACAGCTGGAAATCTTCATTGCGGCGGCGCGAAAACGGGGCGAAGCGCTCGATCATGTCCTGCTGTTCGGCCCGCCCGGGCTGGGCAAGACCACGCTGGCGCACATCGTCGCGCACGAGATGGGCGTGAACCTGCGCCAGACGTCCGGGCCGGTGCTTGAGCGCGCAGGCGATCTCGCCGCGCTCCTCACCAACCTGGAACGCAACGACGTCCTGTTCATCGATGAAATCCACCGGCTGTCGCCGGTAGTCGAAGAGATCCTCTACCCAGCACTCGAGGACTACCAGATCGATATCCTCATCGGCGAGGGGCCTGGCGCGCGCAGCGTCAAACTCGACCTGCAGCCATTCACCCTGATCGGCGCTACCACGCGTGCCGGCATGCTCACGAATCCGTTGCGCGACCGCTTCGGCATCACGGCGCGCCTCGAGTTCTACACGCCGGCGGAACTGGCCCACATCATCACCCGCAGCGCCCGCCTGCTGCAGGCCGAGATCGACCCCGACGGCGCCATGGAAATCGCCCGCCGCTCGCGTGGCACGCCACGTATCGCGAACCGGCTGCTGCGCCGCGTGCGCGATTACGCCGAAGTCAAGGGCAATGGTATCATCACCCACGCCGTCGCCGGGGCCGCTCTCAGCATGCTCGACGTCGACCCGGAAGGGCTCGACCTCATGGACCGCAAGCTGCTGGACGCCATCGTGCACAAGTTCGATGGCGGCCCGGTCGGAGTCGAGAGCCTGGCAGCCGCCATCGGCGAAGAGCGCGACACCATCGAAGACGTCATCGAGCCCTATCTCATCCAGCACGGTTACCTGCAGCGCACCCCTCGCGGGCGCGTCGCCACCTTGGGAACCTACCGTCACCTCGGGTTGACGCCTCCCCAGCGTGCGGGAACCCCTGACCTCTTCGGATAGTCCGCTCCACGCCTGCGCCAACCCGCCAGCTGTGGCGGAAAATCCGCGCACGGGCCTCATCTTCCTCGCGGGCCACGTCGCTGGCAGCGGGACGGCGCTGTCAGATCTTGTTGCGGGAAGCGGACTTGTCCGGGGGCAACCCGCTACAATTTACCGTCAATCAACGTGCAGGATCGCAATGTCCATCATTACCAGCGGAGCGGTCACGTTCAGCTTCCCCGTTCGGGTCTATTACGAAGACACTGACGCAGCCGGGGTGGTCTACTACGCCAACTACCTCAAGTTCTTCGAGCGTGCGCGCACCGAATGGCTGCGTCAGCTCGGCATCGAGCAGAACCGGCTTGCAGCCACCCAAGGCGTGGTGTTCGTGGTGCGTTCGGCCAATATCCAGTATCGGGCACCGGCAAGGCTGGACGACCAGCTCACCATCCAGTCGCAGATCACCCGCCTCGGGCGTGCATCGCTCGAGTTCGAGCAGTCGTGCCTGCGCGACGACGCGCTGCTTGCCATGGGGCACATCCAGATCGGCTGTGTCGCTGCCGACTCTCTGCGTCCCGTAGCCATCCCCGACGACATTCGCCAGCATTTCCAGGGCGTGTCGGCCATTCCGGTCGCACCGCTTGCCGGGGCCACGGCCCGTTAAGCCGCTGTATGCGAGGCGCACAAGTGCCGGTATATTTCTTGGCTGCGTCGCTACAGTTGCGTTTTCTGCACCATCTACCAACCAACCGAACAAGGCTTGCCACATGAACCCTTCCCAGGACATGTCGATACTGTCGCTGATACTGCACGCCAGCATCCCCGTACAGCTCGTCATGGCGCTGCTGGTCGTGATTTCCGTCATGTCATGGACATACATCTTCAGCAAGCGGGCAACGATCAGGCGTACCCAGCGCCAGACCGACAAGTTCGAGGCCGATTTCTGGTCCGGTGGCGATCTTACGATGCTGCACCATTCGGTCGCCACGCACCGTTATGAGCACGGTGCCGAAGCACGCATCTTCGAAGCCGGCATGGCCGAGTTCCTCAAGGCACGCAAGGCCAACGCCGAGCCGAATGCCATTCTCGACGGCGCGCAACGTGCCATGCGCGCGGCGTTCCAGCGCGAAATGGACGCTCTCGACCGCCACCTCGCATTTCTCGCCACTGCCGGTTCGGTCAGCCCCTACATCGGCCTGCTGGGCACGGTCTGGGGCATCATGCACGCCTTCGTCGGCCTCGCCGGCATGGAACAGGTAACGCTCGCCGCCGTCGCACCCGGCATCGCCGAGGCTCTGATCGCCACCTTCATCGGCCTGTTCGCCGCCATTCCCGCGGTCGTGGCTTACAACCGCTTCTCGCACGACATCGACCGCCTTGCCGTGCGCTTCGACAGCTTCATCGACGAGTTCCTCAACATACTGCAACGTCAGGTCCGCTGATGCCCATGCTCCGTTCGCGCTCGCGTCCCGAGCGCCGCATGAAAAACGAGATCAACGTCGTGCCCTACATCGACGTGATGCTCGTCCTGCTCGTCATCTTCATGGTCACGGCTCCGCTCGTCGCCCCCGGGCTCATCGAACTGCCCACGGTCGGGCAGCGGGCGGCCCAGGTACCCGTCAGGCCCATCGAAGTACAGATCGATGCCGACGGCATCCTGTCAGTGCGAGACCTCGAACAGGGCGATACCCAGCTGCAGACCATCGCCCGTACGGAACTGGCCGACTACATTCGCAGCCGGCAGGCGTCCAACCCGGGCCAACCCGTAGTCATCGCCGCCGACGGACGGGTCATCTACGAGTCGGTGGTCGAAATCATGGACGACCTTCGCGGACAAGGGGTCGAGCGCGTTGGTCTGCTGGTCCGCCAGCGTGGTACAGGCAACTGAGCCATGAGCAGACCGAGGCCCGATCCGATCCACTCGTACCGCCATCCCCCCGAGCACAACCGGCGGGCGTTTCTCCTGTCGCTCGGCATCCATGTCGCCCTTGTCGTGATGCTGGTAGCCGCGATGCTCTGGCGCGAGAAACCCGTGCAGCCCATGCAGGTGGAAATGTGGGCGGAACTGCCTGAACCGGTTCCCACCGCCGAGCAGGCACTACCCGAAGAGAAGCCGGCTCCCGAACCCGAAACGCCCGAGCCCCAGCCCAAACCCGAACCCGAGCCTGAACCCGAACCTGACCCGGTCCAGCTCAAGGCCCAGCGCGAGGCGGAAATCGCCCTGCAACGTGAAGAAGAACGCAAGCGGCTGGCCGAGGAACGGGCACGCGCAGAAGCCGAGCGCCAGCGTGAGATCGAGCGCCGACGCCAGGAGGACGAACGGCAGCGTGCGCTGCAACGCCAGCGCGAGGAACAACGCGTCCGGGAAGAGCAGCTGAAACGCCAGGAAGAAGAGCGCCGACGCGAAGAGCAACGGCGCGAACAGGAACGTATTGCCGCGGAGAAGAAGGCTGCCGAGGAAAAGGCAGCGGCCGAGAAGGCCGCCCGGGAAAAGGCGGCAGCGGAAAAGGCCGCAGCCGAAAAGGCGGCGCGCGAAAAGGCTGCCGCAGAGAAAGCCGCAGCCGAGAAGAAAGCAGCAGAAGCCAAGGCTGCAGCCGAGAAGAAGGCCGCCGAAGAGAAGCGCCTGGCCGAGGAGCGTGAACGCAAGCTGCGCGAAGCATTCAAGGACACCGCCAGCCGCGCGGCCGGCCTGGCCGGTGGCACCGCCGCGCGCAGCCAGGCCGGAGGCGGCAGCGATGCCGGCTGGGGCGCCGCCATACGGTCCTGCGTCAAACCCAACGTGGCTTACCCGGCGCAACGCGATGCAAGCGGCAACAATCCTTACGTCATTTACCGCGTACAGTTGGGGCCTAAGGGTCAACAAGTGGGCACGCCCCAGCTGGTCCGGTCGTCCGGCGTGGCCGCCTTTGATCGCGCGGTACTGGTGGGCATCCAGCGGTGCGACCCCCTGCCTCCGCACCCCTCTGGGCGTTTTCCGTCTACCATAGACATACGCTATTACATGTTCGACTGACACGACACGACCAATGACTGCAACCACACAACCAACCATCCGTCTCTTCAACTTCCGGACGGCTGTTCGGAGGGTTGCGCAAGTCGACACACCCCGGCGGTGGTTGCTTGCAACCCGGCGCGCGCTGGTCGCCGCCTCCGCGCTGGCAGCATGCGGCGCCCTGCCTGCGGCTCATGCCCAGATGGAAGTGCAGATCTCCGGCGCGGGTGCCCACCAGTACCCCATCGCCATTGCAGATTTTGCCGACCCGAACGGTCAACAGGGGCGGCAGCTGGCCGAAGTCATCCGGGCCGACCTCGCCCGCTCGGGACTGTTCCGGATCGTCGACGCCAGCGGCATCAGTCTCAACGTCGACTCGGCGGTGAATTATTCGGTCTGGCGCTCGCGGGGCGCCAACGCCATTGCTTACGGCAGCTCCGAAACCCGTGGCTCCGAACTGGAAATACGCTACCGGCTGGCCGACACCGTGCAGCAAAGCGTGCTCGACGGGCGCGGCTTTACCGCCCCCGTCGCACGCTGGCGCAGCGCCGCGCACCAGGTGGCCGACCGCATCTGCCAGGTCCTCAGCGGAGCCGAGTGTGCCTTCTCCACGCGCATCGCGTTCGTCGTGAAACGCGGCAATCTCTGGGAGCTCCAGGTGGCCGACGCCGATGGGTATAATGCGCAAACAGCCCTGCGTTCGCGCGAGGCCATCATTTCGCCCACGTGGTCGCCCGATGGTACCCGACTCGCGTATGTCAGCTTCGAAACCGGTAAACCGGTGGTCTACGTGCACCACATTGCCACTGGCCAACGCACCCCGGTCGCGAATTTCAAGGGCAACAACAGCGCACCCGCGTGGTCACCCGACGGCAGCAAGCTTGCCGTGGTGCTGTCGCGCGACGGGTCCTCGCAGATCTACATCATGAACGCCGACGGGTCAGGTTTGCGCCGCCTTACCCAAACCGCCACCATCAACACCGAACCGCAGTTCACGCCCGACGGGCGGTATATCGTGTTCAGCAGCGATCGTGGCGGCAGCGCGCAAATCTACCGCATCAGTGTCGATGGCGGAGAGGCCACCCGGCTCACCTTCAATGGTTCGCACAACGTGAGCCCCAGGATCTCGCCCGACGGCACGACCCTTGCTTACGTAACGCGGCGCAATGGGAACTTCCGTATTGCTCTGCTGAACCTGGCAACGGGACAGGAAATCCTGCTTACCGACGGGCCCGACGACCAGTCGCCTTCGTTCTCTCCCGATGGTGGAATGGTGTTGTACACCGCGGGGCAACGAGGAGGCGTTCTCAACGTGCGTTCGGTCGACGGCCTCGCACACGAGACTCTGACGGCGGCTGGCGCGGGGGTGACTGCTGCGGCGTGGGGCCCATTCAGTACGGCACATTGAACCCATGTTCTCATCGCATCCTCCGCGTAATCCACTGCTCTATGGCACGGCAGGGTGACGCGACATAAAACGTTGAAACAATCTGACGCATTACCCTTTTTGTTGGGAGCCCCTCTATGAATCGTCGTCTAGTGAAAAGTCTGGCAATCGTTAGTATCTCCGCTTTGCTTGCTGCTTGCGGCAGCTCGGTGAAACTCGACGAAGACTCAACCGCGGGCGGGCCGGGCGCTGGTTACAGCTCCGGCGTAGACTCCACGGCTGCTGGCCAGTTCGATCCGTTCAACCCGCAAAGCCCGCTGGCGCAACAGCGCTCGGTGTATTTCGACTTCGACAGCTACGTCATCAAGGATGAGTACCGTCCGGTCGTCGAAATGCATGCCCGCTACCTCACCAGCAACCCCAACCAATACGTCATCATTGAAGGGCACACCGACGAACGCGGCAGCAGCGAGTACAACCTGGCGCTCGGCCAGCGTCGTTCCGAAGCCGTGCGGCGCATGCTGCTCCTGTTGGGCGTGCGCGACGAGCAGGTCGAAGCCATCAGCTTCGGGAAGGAGCGTCCGCGCGCCCTGGGACATACCGAGGCTGATTACGCGGAGAATCGTCGCGCCGACTTTGTCTATCGCCGCTAACTGACTTTGCACGGGCAGAGGGTTTCCTCCAGCCTTCGACCCGTGTCATCCCCATGCCGCCCGGCCCGCACGGCGCCGGGCTTTTTTTGCCGGGAGGCGGGCGTGCCCCTGCCACCCGACCCCCGGGGCCTCACCCGGTTCCAGCACATCCTCACGAATGTGCCTGCCAGGCACCGCAACCGAAGTGCCGGTCCCACGGTGCGTGCCCGCATGCCGCGTCCCGCGGTATAAGATTCTGTTTGTCCGAAATATTTCCTCAGGAGCGATACGTGAAGATCACTTCGCCAACACGCCGCTGCTTGCGGAATCGCCATGTCAGGTCCGTCGTGTTCGCCCTCGCAGCAACCACGCTGGCGGCTGGTGCATTCTCACCTGCGCAGGCCCAACTGTTCGCCGATGATCAGGCGCGGCAGGCCATCCTCAACCTGAGGCAGGAAGTTGCCAACTTGCGCGAAGAGGATCGCCGCGCGCGTATCCAGCTGGCCAGCCAGATCGAGCAGTTGCAGCAGCAGATCAGCCAGCTGCGCGGCCAGATCGAAACCCTGTCCAAACAGGTCGCCGATGGCGTGCCGCAACGCAATCAGGCCCAGGCCGGCAGCAGCACCGACCCCGCCGCACTGCTGAACGGTGCCTCCGACGAACAGGCGCTCTACGACAAGGCCATCGACAGTTTTCGCAAGGAAAACTACAAGGCGGCAACGGAACAATTCTCTGCATTCCTGTCGAAATATTCCGCCAGTCAGCTCGCCCCCACTGCCCAGTTTTATCTGGGCAGCAGCCTGTACGCGCAGAAGGAATACCAGAGCGCAATCACCCAGCTGCAGGCCATGGTGAAAAACTGGCCCGACAATGCTCGCGCCCCGGACGCACTGCTGGTGATTGCGGGCAGTCAGATCGAACTGCGCAATTACAATGGCGCCAAATCAACGTTGCAGCGCATCATACGAGACTATCCCAATGCGCCGGCGGCCGCTACTGCTCGTGAGCGCCTCAAACTGTTGCAATAACGCTGCCTTGAATTCCTGGAGAGCTACCGGCCACCCCCCGCGGCAGCATCCGCGGTGCAATACTGGCCCATTTGTTCCGCGGCCGCCCATTCTCTTCAAATCAAACACTTAGTAACATTCCCTTGCGCCCGCCAGCGCGCCACCCCGGCCTCCGAAACATGCCAGGCCACGCACTGCGCTCATCATTCTCCATCTGCAGGACAACTCTCCGTATCGTACTTCTTTCAGAATACGGAAAATACAAATAGAATGTATCTACGTTTTGTCTGAGCCCCATTACGTCATACCACCTCACCGCAAAACGAAGAGCGCTGGCGCGGCGGACGGGCACTCACCACTCTCCAGGGAGGAGCACACTCATGACTCAGCAGTTCCGTCCGTCCGACCAGGATGATGTCTACGCCTCCGTGCTGCTCGCACGTGACCTTCCGAAAACCCGTTTCCCCGAGCGCGAACAGAACCCCCGTTCGGTATTCCACGCCGTGCGCGACGAGCTCATGCTCGATGGCAACTCCCGCCAGAACCTGGCCACGTTCTGCCAAACTTGGGTCGACGAAGAAATCCAGGAGCTCATGGCACTGTCGATCGACAAGAACATGATCGACAAGGACGAATACCCACAAACGGCGGAAATCGAACGGCGCTGCGTGGCCATGCTGGCCGAGCTGTGGAATTCACCCGAATCGAAAACGACCATGGGTTGCTCCACTGTCGGTTCGTCCGAAGCGGCCATGCTTGGTGGCCTGGCACTCAAATGGCAATGGCGCAAGAAACGTCAGGCCGCCGGCCTGCCTGCCGACCGTCCCAACCTCGTGTGCGGTCCGGTGCAAATTTGCTGGCACAAATTTGCACGCTATTTCGATGTCGAGCTGCGTGAAATTCCGCTCGAGGGCGATCGCCTCATCATGAACCCCGAAGAGGTTCTCAAGCGCGTCGACGAGAACACCATCGGGGTCGTGCCCACCCTGGGCGTCACGTTCACCTGCCAGTACGAGCCGGTCAAGGCCGTCAGCGATGCGCTCGACAAGCTCCAGGCCGAAACCGGTCTCGACATTCCCATTCACGTCGATGGCGCCAGTGGCGGTTTTCTGGCCCCGTTCTGCGCGCCCGACCTGGTCTGGGATTTTCGCCTGCCGCGCGTGAAGTCCATCAACTCGTCGGGCCACAAGTTCGGGCTGGCACCCTTGGGCGTGGGCTGGGTAATCTGGCGCCAAGCCAGCGATCTGCCGGAAGAGCTGATCTTCAACGTGAACTACCTGGGCGGCAACATGCCTACATTCGCGCTCAATTTCTCGCGCCCCGGCGGACAGATCATTTCGCAGTACTACAACTTCTTGCGCCTCGGACGCGAAGGCTACGCCAAGATTCACAACGCCTGCTACGACACGGCGGAATATCTGGCGTCGGAAATCGGCAAGATGGGCCCGTTCGAAATCCTGTTCGACGGCGACCGGCAGCGCGGCATTCCGGCTCTGGCCTGGAAATTGAAGGACGGCGCAAACCTCGGCGGCTATACGCTGTACGACCTGGCGGACCGCCTGCGCGCGCGTGGCTGGCAGGTTCCGGCGTACTCGATGCCGCCCCATCGCGAAGACCTGGTGGTGCAGCGCATTCTGGTGCGCCACGGCGTCAGCCGCGACCTGGCGTCCCTGTTGCTCGATGATATTCGCCGGGCACTCGATTACTTTGCCAAGCACCCCGTGACCAAACCGTTGTCCCGAGAGGAAGCGGGAGGCTACAGTCACTGACCGCACGCAAACACATTTCACACGTAAAGAGTCATCTGGCGGGTGCCACTCCACCCGCCAGACTTCCCTGCATTCGTACAAACCTGTTCCGGTTGCGCGGAATACTTGCACGTACGGAAATCATGAGCGAGGGTGACCTATGGAGCGTCCATCCAGCACCACCAAGCAGCTAAGCCTGCTCGGGTTCTTTGCGATTACGGCGTCGATGGTGATGGCCGTCTACGAGTATCCCACTTTTGCCACATCGGGATTTAGCCTGATATTTTTCCTGCTGCTTGGCGGGCTGCTATGGTTCGTCCCTGTCGGGCTCTGTGCCGCGGAAATGGCCACGGTCAAGGGCTGGGACGAAGGCGGCATATTTGCCTGGGTCAGCAATACGCTGGGAGAACGCTGGGGTTTCGCGGCGATCACGTTCACCTATCTGCAGATCGCGATCGGCTTCATCCCCATGATCTATTTCGTGCTCGGAGCGCTCTCCTACATCCTGAACTGGCCCGAGCTCAACACCGATCCCACCGTGAAGACCATCGCGGGCCTGATCATTCTGTGGGCGTTGGCGCTGACCCAGTTCGGCGGCACCAAGCACACCGCACAAATTGCCAAGGCCGGCTTCTTCCTGGGCATTCTTGTGCCGGCACTGACGCTGGTCGTACTGGCCATCCTGTACCTGGTCAGCGGCGCCCCGCTGGCCATCGAAATGAACGCCTCCACCTTCTTCCCGGATTTCACCAAACTCGGCACGCTGGTGGTGTTCGTGGCATTCATCCTCAGCTACATGGGGGTGGAGGCTTCGGCCACGCACGTCAATGAAATGCGCAACCCCGGGCGCGATTATCCCCTGGCGATTCTCATGCTCATGGTGGCCGCCATCTGCCTGAGCTCCATTGGTGGACTATCGGTTGCAGCAACCATTCCCGCACATGAAATCAACCTGTCTGCCGGTGTGGTACAAACCTTCGAGGCGTTGCTTGGACATTTCGGCAAGAACCTTGAGTGGCTGGTGCGCGTCATCGCGGCCCTGCTGGTGCTGGGCGTGCTTGCCGAGATTTCCGCATGGATCGTAGGTCCTTCGCGCGGCATGCTGGTCACCGCGCAAAAAGGCATCCTGCCGCAAAGCATGGCAAAGGTGAACAAGCACGACGTCCCGGTCAATCTGGTGATCTTCCAGCTGACCATCACGACCATCGCCATGATCGTGCTCACCATGAGCGGCGGCGGAAGCAACATTTCCTTCATGATCGCGCTGACGCTCACGGTGCTGATCTACCTGTGCGCCTATTTCATGCTGTTCCTGGGTTATATGCAGCTGGTGCTACGCCAGCCCGACCAGCCACGCGCGTTCCATGTGCCCGGCGGTAAAGGCTTCAAGATCATCGTGGCGCTGTCTGGCCTGATCCTGTCGTTGCTGGCATTTCTGGTGTCGTTCGTGCCGCCCAGTTCATTGCCCGGTGGAGAAAGCCACTCGTTCTACGTCGAACTTCTCGCCGTCTGCTTCGTCATCGTGGTTGCGATTCCGTTCGTACTCTACGCCATCCATCAGAAGCATGGGAAAACGATGGACGTCGACCTGGTACCGATCAAGACGCACAACTCGCCACAAGGCCACTACTTCATCCACCCGCGCGCGCGCCCCACTCACCACCTGGTGCGCCGGACGGGCAGTACGGGTAGCACCGCTGCTGGCAATGGCAACGGTACCGGCCAGTAATTGAAGCAGGCGGCACATGGCCGCGGCCAGGAGGCAACTTCGATGCCCCCTGGCTGCTGCTGCGCCTGCGAAACTCCAGGTGTGCTGCCACCGCCGCGGGCGCACCAGCACACGCCCCCGGTACTGCCGAGCATCATGCCTGTCCAGCGTCATGCACTGACGCCATATCGGCCAACAAACGCTGCAGCCCGTCAAGCTCGCCTGATCGGCCAGGTTCAGGAAGCTTCCTGCTACGGCTACCGTTGCCCCCTGCCTGCTCCAATGAAAAATGGCGGCCTTCAGGCCGCCATTTGGACATCTTGTGCCGACACCGCCATGGGTGTCATGGTTACGGTCAGGATGGGCGCTCATGCGTCATGCCTCACGACAACTTCCGTTTTCGCTGCCCCGTTACTGACGCTGCATGAACCAGAGTCGGTGCACGTGACAGTCCGTGCGAAACCGCCTGACATACTTGTGCCGCACGCCGAGGCTTGCCACACTACTTGATCAGGTACTTCTCGCGGTCTCCCTGCAGCCACTTCGGTGCGCGGCCGCGGCCGTTCCACGTCTGACCGGTTTCAGGGTTGATGTACTTCGGCGGTGCCGCAGGTTCCTTGGGTGCGGCCTTGCGGCTGACCTTGCGCGCCGCTACAGCCTTTCTGCCAGCACGACGACGCGACGCCCCTGCTGCCGCGTCATCCTCCACGGCGGGGAAAGTGAGCTCTTCGGGTGTCAGCTGGTATTCGGCGATCAGGGCATTGATCTGCTTGATAACGGACGCAATTTCACGCTTGCGGGCCTGTTCGATTTTTCTTTCCAATGCTGCTCGCTCGGCAAGTAAGGCTCGATAGCTACCCATAGACTGTTCATCTCCTGAAAGCCGAATTCAAAAGCGGCTATTCTGCACTTTTTAGGGCAATTTTTCAAAAATTTCACCCGTACGGGGCATACTCCGCACGGCGTCAGCTCCAATTCAGAGCTCGCACGCAAAATATCACGACAGGGTTCGAAATGGATACTGGTGTGTTCCACTTCGTGTGTTGCCCGTTTCGTTTTATCAGTTGCCGCAGCAATGCCGGCCAATCCAGGCAGGCGCGCGAATGCGTCCGCCGGGCGGCCCGCGAACGCGGCCGCCAGAAAGTCGGGGAGTAAACGAGAGGAGGAGGTAGCGCGGCAGTTGCGATTACGCGACAGCCGGCTCTAGAACGCCGCGCAACTTGCTCAGGGCTTTCGCCTCGATCTGCCGAATCCGCTCGGCCGATACGCCGAACTCGTTGGCCAGCTCCTGCAGGGTGGCCGTGGGACCGTCGGTCAGCCAGCGTGCCTCGATGATGCGCCGCGAACGCGCATCGAGGGTTTCGAGCGCCGAGGCCAGACCTTCGGTTTGCAGGTTCTCGCGTTCAAGTCGCTCGAGCACCTGGACCGGCTCGTGCGCCCCGTCGTCAGACAGCCAGGATACCGGCGCATAGCGGTCTTCTTCCTCGTCGCGGAGATCGAGAGCCAGTTCTCCACCCGCCATGCGCTGTTCCATCTCGACAACGTCCTGCCGGCGCACGTTCAGTTCGCGCGAGATGTGCTCGACCTCGGCGGGCGAGAGCGATTCGGCATCGCTTTTCAGGCTGCGCAGGTTGAAGAACAGCTTGCGCTGCGCCTTCGTAGTGGCAATCTTGACCATGCGCCAGTTGCGGATGATGTACTCGTGGATTTCCGCCTTGATCCAGTGGATGGCGAACGAAACCAGGCGCACGCCACGAGCCGGATCGAAGCGCTTCACCGCCTTCATGAGTCCGATGTTGCCTTCCTGGATGAGGTCGGCATGAGGCAGGCCGTAACCGAGGTACTGCCGGGCGATGGCAACCACCAGCCGCAGGTGCGACAGGACCAGCTGGCGCGCCGCGTCGAGATCATTCTGTTCACGATAGCGCAGTGCCAGCGCGGTCTCCTGTTCTGCCGAAAGCATGGGAATCTGGTGGACCGCTGCAACGTAGGCATCGATGGAACCGAGCGCACCCGGATTGGCCACGGCCAACGCGAGAGCATTGTTCGATACTACCGGTTGTGCAGTCTTCTCTTTCATTAAGGAGTCCCTTGCTGGATACGTGGTGGCGCGGTCTCGCGCCTGTTACACATGAGGTTCATCTTAGCACTCTGACCATGAGAGTGCTAATTCGTTCCCGACATCACGCAAATGTTGTCGGAAATGGTTACGTTCGGTTACGGTCATTAACATCCATGTAACAAAAAGGCCAGGCGCCGTTCACCGCGGTCACCGCCCGTAACCCGCCGACCGAGATCTTGCGCTTCGCTTTTCGTGTGAACGCAAGGCCATGTGAAATGAAGAGAAAAAAGCCGAGTGTTGGGTTTATGCATCGAACTTTGGCCCCCAACCCTAGTGTTTACCCTAGTGCCCAGAGCGTCACGTTGACTTTGAAAAACCCGAACTGTAGATTGCATTACAGATTGTCATGGCAGCACCACCACGGGCACCAGGTGCCTCAGGTTCAAAAATGCGTTCCCACCGGCCTGCCGGCGCCAGCATTCCATGGCAACTGAAATTTGATTCGTTAGCTGGTGTGTCTGGTCGCACCGGAGCCCCATCAGTTTTCACTCTCTCGAGGAGATGTTCCAAATGAAATTCAAGACAGCATGTCTCGCCGCATCGCTGGCTGCTGCGGGTCTAGCAACCACGGGTCTGGCCCACGCCCAGAGCAAGGTTGAACTCTACGGAATCATCGACGTCAACGTTCAGGCCTACAACAAGGCTCCCGATGGCCAAGGCGGTACCAAGACCGTCACCGGCATGGGCTCTGGCGGTCTGTCCGGTTCGCGTTGGGGTCTGCGCGGCACCGAAGACCTCGGCGGCGGCATGAAGGCCGTATTCCAGCTGGAAGGCGGTTTCAACGCTGCTACGGGCCGCTTTGCTGATTCCAGCCGCCTCTTCAACCGGGTCACCATGCTCGGTATCGCCAGCAACTGGGGTCAAATCAGCATGGGCCGCCAATACTCGCCCGCGCACGCCAAGCTGATGTCGGTTCTGCCCTTCGCTGGTAGCGCCTTCGAAGCCGTTCCCTACGTCTCGCCCGTCCGTGCCGACAACAGCCTCACCTACAACGGCAAGTTCGGCGGCCTCGACTTCGGCGTCTACTACTCGTTCCGCGACTTCAACGAACAAACCACGTTCGATGAAAACACCACCGGCCGCTGGGGCGTCGCTGCTCAGTACGACTTCAACCGTGACATCCGCGTCGTGGCCAGCTACGACCGCATGGAACACGGCGCTGGCTACCCGAACGTCGCTGGCTCCCTGGGTGAAGTCGACAACATCGCCGTCGGTACCCGCGTCAACATCAGCGGCATCAAGCTGACTGCCCTGTATCGCAACCGCAAGACCGAAGTGGCCAACAACCCCGCTGTCAAGAGCCACTTCTTCGCGGTCGGTGCTGGCTACCAGTTCACGCCGCAAATCTACGCTGGTCTGGCCTACTACTACGACAAGCTGAAGGATGACACCGCTGCTTCGCGTGCCGCCATCGGCGCCAGCCGCGACAGTGGCCGTTGGCACCAGATCGCCTTCCAGGGCATTTACAGCATGAGCAAGCGTACCAACCTGTACCTGGCCGTTGCCCATGCGCGTAACGGTGCGGTCGGCCTCGGCTTCGGCGGCGACGGCGATCGTTGGCGCTGGCAACAAGGCAACCAGACCGCTGGTATGGTTGGTATCCGCCACATGTTCTGATCTGGCTTACGGAACTACGCCTCAAGCCCGATTCGAAATACCAAAAACAATATTCTGCCCGCTACCCGGTCCGCCGGGCGGCGGGAACCCTCAGCCCCGCAGTCGCACGACGCGGGGCTTTTTATTTGACCCCTGCCGATCACGCGGGTTCACGAAGCAACGACGTCCTTTGGCCGAACCGCGCGCCAGCGAGAACCTGCCCGTTTCGTCAGCCAGGCCCTTGCTGCCAGAACAGAGGGGCCCCGGGGACCGTGAGAGTGGCCCCAACTGGCCCGGGGAGCCCATTCATGCAAGGCCTCTGGCATCAGAACCAGCACAACTGCAGCAATGCCCTGCACGTCGTGCGAGGACGATCGTGTCAGGCTGTTCAGCATCCATCAAGCTCGAATGCCCACGCTCGCTCGCGCTATTTGCCCAGCAACCATTCGGGTAGCCAGAGCACCAGCTGCGGATACCAGATCGTCAGCAGCAAGGCCAGCAACTGAATGATCACGAACGGCACGATGCCGCGATAGATGATGCGTGTGGTCACTTCGGGCGGTGCTATGCCTCTTATGTAAAAGAGAGCGTATCCGAAAGGCGGGGTCAGAAATGACGTCTGCAGATTCACCGCGAAAAGAATCGCGAACCACAGCAGGACCTGCTCTTGGGAAAGCCCGAAATCAAGGCCAGCGATGATCGGGCTGATGATGGGAATTACGATGAATGTAATCTCCACCCAGTCCAGAAACATCCCCAGGATGAATACGAACGCCATGATCACGAACAGCACCCAATAAGGATTGACGTCACCGCCCGTGACGCCCAGCAGATCGGCAATCATGGCGTCGCCCCCCAGCCTGCGAAAGATGACGCTGAAAATCGTGGCCCCCATCATCACGAACATGATCATGGCCGTGGTCTTGGTGGTCTCATGCAAGACATCCACGAACTGGGACCACGTCAACTGACGCGACAACAGCGCCAGCAAGAAAGCCCCCAAGGCGCCCAGCCCTGCGGCCTCGGTGGGGGTTGCAATTCCGGCAATGACGGACCCAAGCACCAACAGGATGAGAATGAGCGGTGCCACCAGGTCGCGCGCCAGCGTCCATACCGCTTCCCGAAACGGCACGTGCTCGCGCTCGGGCAACGGTGGCATCCACTGCGGCCGGAAAATCGCCACCAGGATGAGATAGGCAATATAAAGAGCTCCCAGCAGAAGGCCAGGGAACAAGGCTCCCGCGAACAGATCGCCCACGGATATGCGCATGGTATCGCCCAGGACCACCAGCATGATGCTGGGCGGAATCAGAATGCCCAGTGTTCCGGTCGCCGCAATCACCCCGGTTGCCAGCGACGGCGAATAGCGGCTTTGCAGCATGACGGGAAGCGCCAGTACACCCATGAGCACCACCGACGCGCCGATGATGCCGGTGGACGCCGCCATTACGATGCCGATGATGGCGACAGCAAAGGCGTAGCCGCCGGGCAGGGACCCCAGTATACCGGCAAGCGAGCGCAGCAGCCGCTGCGCGATTCCCGACTTTTCCAGCATCAGTCCCATGAACACGAACAGGGGTACCGCGATCAGCAGCCAGTTCGCCAGAATGCCAGAGAAGATCCGCGCCACACCGGTGGACAGAAACAGCAAAGGCACATCGGCCGCGAACGCCACGAGCACACCGATGCCCGCCAGTACCAGCGCAACCGGATAACCGGAGAAAATGCCCAGCAGCAGGGCCACACACATTACGACAGGCCAGAAATACGTCATGGGCTTATGCTCTCAGGTCAGTTGATTCACCGCGGCCGGTGATGAGTTCAATGAGCAGTCGCAGCACGCGCGCCACGCCGAACAGGGTGAGCAGGCCAAAACCCAGTGGCATGACGGCCTTGATGATCCAGCGGTCGATCAGGCCGCCGTAGGACGACCCCTCTCCCGACGCATAGGCGCTCATCATGTAGCGCCAGGAAAACCAGGTCATGATGCAAGCAAAGGGCAGCAGGAACAGCAGATCACCTAGCAGGGTTACGATCTTGCGCGTACGCGGCTTGAAATGGCTGGACAGGAAGTCGACCGACACGTGTGCGTCGTCACGCAGCGCGTACACCGAACCGAGCATGACCACAATGGCGAACAGGTGCCATTCGAGGTCGCTCAGACCGTTCAACGTAAGCCGCTCGCCAAAGAGGGGAATGCTGGTGCCCCAATTCACCAGTTCGTTTGCGCGCAGCTGCACCAGCAATACGCTGACGCAAACGCTGAGGACCAGTACCGGCAGCGTCCAGGATGCCAGCCGTCCGAACCAGGCACAGGCGCGTTCCACGGACGCAAGAAAGGAAGTCAGCATGCTTGTCTCCAGGGGCGATATACAACGCGGGTGGCCCGCACGAATCGCGGACCACCCGCTGCTTCAACAGCCCGGCACTATCCGACGGCTCAGTTGAACCGGGGCAGCGCCTGCAGTTCACCCCAACGCCCCACCCGCTTCAGGTAAGCCGTAAGAGACTCGTACGCTTCCTTGAACAGCGGATCTTTGGCGGCTTCTTCCTGCATGACTTCTTGCGATGCCTTCCACATGGCCTGCATGACGGGCTCGGGGAAGCGCCGCACCTGCACGCCGGCCTGTTCGATCTTCTCGATGGCCTCGATCTGGGCATTCATCTGGTCGAACCAGTTATAGGTAATGTTGGCATAGCAGGCTTCCGTCATCGCCTGCTGTTCCCTCGGCGTGAGAGAATCCCAGACCTTCTTGTTGATGATGATGCTGTCCCAGCTGGCGGGCTGGTGCCAGCCCGGGAAGTAGTAGTACTTGGCGATCTTCTGCAGGCCCAGGCCGAGGTCGAGCTGGGGTGCGGAGAATTCCGCCGCATCGATGCGCCCGCGTTCAAGCGACAGGAAGATTTCGCCCGCCGGCACCAGCTGCACGCTGGCCCCCAGTTTCTCCAGGGCCTTCGCGCCCAGGCCGGAAATGCGCATCTTCAGGCCCTTGATATCGTCGACGGTACTGATTTCCTTGTTGAACCAGCCCCCAGCTTCGCCGACCACGATATGACAGGGCAGGATCTTCACGTTGTAGGGATCGTATGCCTTCTGGATGATGTCGAGCCCGCCGCCGCGGAACATCCAGCCCAGGTACAGTTCGGGATCAGGCCCGAAAGGCATGGAGCCAACCAGGTTGGCAACCGGGATCTTGTCGGCCCAATACCCGATCCAGTCGAAGCCCATGGGGATGGATCCGTTGGACACGGCATCGAACACCTCGAAAGGAGGCACGAATTCACCCGCGCCATGCACCTTGATCTGGACGTCATTGTTGGTCATGAACGCAACGCGCTCGGCCCATTTCACGGGACTCTGACCAATGGAAGGCACTTGCAGCGCGAACACGCTTTGCAGATCGAACTGCTTCTTGGCCTGCGCCCCGTGCAGCGGCGCGGCGATCGCGGCAACTGCTACGGTGAGTGCGGCAACGCGCTTGAACAGCACGTTACGCGATTCGGTTCGTTTCATTGTTGTCTCCTTGTTGGGGGGTGGTAATACCTGGAATGCCTCAGGCCAGGGCCCGCGACAGGTGAACACGTTCAGCTCTGCTGATCGTGCTTCTTGTCTTGCGTGCCGGCCGCCTGGGCCAGTCGATTTCTTGCCACTTCAGCGAGCTCGCAGCCAGCGATATAACCGAACGTCAGCGCCGGCCCCAGCGTAATGCCTGCGCCCGGATAATTGCCGCCCATGATGCTCTGGGCGTCGTTGCCCACGGCGTAAAGCCCCGGAATCGGGTGTCCTTGAGCGTCGAGCACACGAGTTCGGCCATCGGTACGCAAGCCGGCAAAGGTTCCGATATCGCCAATGACAAGCCGGATGGCATAGTACGGGGGATGCTGCAGCGGTGCCACGCAAGGGTTGGGCTGATGCAGCGCGTCGCCCTGATAACGGTTGTAGGCCTTGCTACCCTTGCCAAATTCCGGATCTTCGCCGCGCCGTGCATGCTCGTTGAACTGCTCGACCGTCGCACGCAGCGTGGCGGGGTCGACTCCGATGGCCCGCGCGAGTTCATCGAGCGTGCGCCCGCGCCTGAGGTATCCGCTGCGCAGATAGCGCCCGATCGGCATGGGGAACGGCGGCACGCAGCCCAGGCCATAAGTGCGCAATGTGCGATGATCGCACAGCAGCCAGGCATGGATGCCCGAGTCCGAACGGCAGTGCCGCACCATGTCCTGCACGAAATCGTGGTAGGAGTTGGCTTCGTTGGTGAAGCGCCGGCCCGCCGGGTTGACCGCAATGACGCCCGGTTTCGCGCGGTCGATGAAATGCGGCATCACGCCCTGCGATCCATCGGGGCGCCGTATGACCGAGGTAGGTACCCACGCGGCCGCGTTCGGGATGGTGGGGTCGACCCGCCCGCCGACCGCTTCGGCCAGACGCAGGCCGTCGCCCGTGTTTCCCGGTGGTGACGGAGTGAAATGCTCGGTGCCCGTGGGTGCGTGCGGAAACAGGGCTCGGCGCCGTTCGATGTCGTGGGGAAACCCCCCACAGGCCAGCACGACGCCCACCCGTGTGCGCACTTCCACAGGCCGGCCTTCCCGCTCGACCACCGCCCCGACGATTGCCCCGTTTTCGAGAACGAGTTCGCGCACGGGCGAGGAAAGCCACAGCGGGATGTTGCGATCGAGCGCCGATTTCGCCAGTCGACCCGCAAGTGCGTTGCCGTTGGTAAGGGTCATCCCCCGGCCATACCGCAGCACGTCGAGCGCGTAGCGCGAGAGGCGGCGGCAGACATAGGTGAACGACTCAAGCGACCTGAACATGCGCATGAAATGCCAGATCTCCTTGCCCGAGCCCAGCATCATCCCGAATACGGTAAGCTCCGGCAGCGGCGGTGCCAGCTTGCGTATCCAGGGGCCCAGTTCGCGCCCGTCGAATGGGCGGGTAACCATGGACCGCCCGCCCTGCTGGCCCCCCGGCGCCTCGGCGTGATAATCCGGGAAAACCGGCGGCATGTCGAACTGCACCGCTGTTTCGCGCGTAAAGAAATCGATGGCTTCCGGGCCATGCTTCAGGAAGGCGTCGACCCGGTCAGGATCGAAATGGGTCGTTGCTTCGTGCTGCAGATAGGTGCGGGCCGCCTCGTCGGGTTCATGTATGCCCTGCTCGCGGGCCAGCCGGGTACCCGGAATCCAGAGCCATCCCCCCGAGCGCGCGGTGGTGCCGCCAAACAGTGGCTCCTTTTCTGCCACCAGTACGTCCAGCCCGCGGGAGGCGGCGGTTACGGCAGCTGCCAGGCCAGAGGCCCCGCTGCCAACCACCAACACATCGCATTCGTGCCGTTGTTCGTTCATTCTCCACCTTTTCTTTGGTATCGAAGAATACTAGGCCACGGCAGTGAGAATGATCAATACAGGTTATCGCTCCAGTCCGGGGATCGGCGCCCCGACCAGTGCCATGATGAGCGGCGACAGCACCAGGAAGAGGATGGTGGATACCAGCACGGCCCCGGCAGCTACCTCGCCCTTGTCGGTATACCGGGTTGCGTACATGTAACTCATGACGGCACAGGGCATGGTAGTCTGCAGCACGAACAGCCCCTGCATCTCGGCCGACATGCCCATCAGCGCAGTCACCAGCCACGCGCTGACTGCCCCCAGCACCAGGCGCAGCACCGCAATCACGGAACCCGAGCGCAACCCGCTGGCCGGAATGAACGCCAGCGCGTAGCCCAGGCTGATCAGCATCAGGGGCACGGTGAGGCTGCCCAGCAGCCTGGCCGAGTCAAGCAGCCACTGCGGCAGCTCCAACCCGGAAGCGCGCAGGATGACGGCAAGCACGGCCGAGATCAGGACCGGCGATTTCCAGGCCCCGGTGCTGCCCGCGTTGGGCAGCAGGCGCACTCCGATGGTGTTCTGGACAAAGGCGCATACCGCAAAGAAGACGATGGCACCGGAGAATCCGTTATCACCGAATGCCAGATACGCCATGGGCAGGCCAAGGTTGCCCGCATTCGGAAAGGCCGTGGTCTGCAACAGCGCGCGCACCGGAAGGCGCAGGATCCAGAGCGCCACTGCACTCGTGACGACGCAGGCAAACAGGATCAGGGCAGTCGCCCCGCCCATTTCGATGAGAACATCATTGTCGAGCTGGGTGGTCAGCAGCGTGTGGAACACCAGGGCCGGCGTGCTGACCGACGTAACCAGCAGGGCAAGGAAGTTCGCCGAAAACGGCAGCTGCCGCTTTCCCCAATATGTGCCGACTCCGACGCATGCCAGCATGGGCGCCAGCAGTGCAAGCGTCGAAAGATAAAAAGCAATGAGCGATTGCATGAGGCCAGGTCGTTTACCGCGTGAGCTGGCATGCTACCACTCGATTCGGGCAGTCGGGTGGGCCTGATGCGCAATGACGGCCTACGCATCCTGACCTGTCGGCTGCAGCCGGCAGCGGTACTGGATGGCTTCCGCCACGTGATGCGCCTGGATGACTTCGGCCGCGTCGAGATCGGCCACCGTGCGGGCCACCTTCACGATGCGATGAGCGGTCCGCGTGGACCAGTCGAGCCGTTCAATGGCCTTGCGCCAGAGTTCGCGCGCGCCGTCGCTGAGCGCGCAATGCCTGGCCAGCTGCGTGGCGCCCAGGGCGCTGTTGACCGTACCCTGCCGCTCGTGCTGGCGCTGCCAGGCGAGTGCAACCCGACGTGCGACCACCGCGGTCGTTTCGCCTGGCGCGGCATCCAGCCATGCGGAGCCGGGCGCTGGCAGTTCCACGTGCAGGTCGATGCGGTCCAGCAAAGGTCCGGACAATCGGGCGCGATAACGTGCCACCTGATCGGGCGTGCAGGTACACCGCCGCCGCGGGTGACCGAGCCAGCCGCACGGGCAAGGGTTCATCGCGGCGACCAGCTGGAACCTGGCAGGGTATTCGGCACGCACTTGGGCACGCGATACGCTGATGGCGCCAGTTTCAAGCGGTTCGCGCAGCGCCTCGAGTACCCGCCGGTCGAATTCGGGCAGCTCGTCGAGGAACAGCACGCCGTGGTGCGCCAGGCTGATTTCGCCCGGCCGTGCCTGGGGACCGCCGCCTACCAGCGCGGCGACCGAGGCGGAATGATGCGGGGCGCGAAACGGCCTCTGGCCGAACGGTGCGGGTGTGTCGTGAAAGAGCCTGTGCAGCGCGGCCACCTCCAGAGCCTGGGCGTGTGGCAAGGGCGGCAGCAGTCCGGGCAGCCGCTGCGCCAGCATGCTCTTGCCGGCCCCCGGCGGGCCGCTCATGAGCAGATTATGAAAACCGGCTGCGGCCACTTCAACCGCGCGGCGCGCTTCCGGCTGGCCTCGAACATCCGACAGGCACGGATAGGGCGACAGTGCCCGTGGCACTACCGATGCGGGCACGGCCTCTAGCTGCTGGCCCCCGGCAAGATGGGCAACGACATCCGCCAGGGTGGCCGCCTGGTACACCGTCAATTGTGGTACGTGCGCCGCTTCGTGCGCACTGCCCGTAGGCAAGACCAGGGTGCGACTGCCCGAGCTTGCAACAGACAGTGCAATCGCCAGCGCTCCGCGCACCGGCACCAGCGCGCCGGTTAGCGACAGTTCACCTGCAAAGACATGGTCAGCCAGTTGTGGGCGCTCCTCGGCCCTGCGGCTTGTCACCTCGGGCAGCACCAGCTGCCCCGATGCGAGGAGGATGCCCAACGCGATGGGCAGGTCGAACCGGCCGGACTCCTTGGGAAGATCGGCCGGTGCCAGGTTGATGGTGAGCCTCCCCGGAGGAAACACGAAGCCGCTGTTGACGATGGCGGCACGCACACGTTCGCGGCTTTCCCGCACCTCGGCGTCGGGCAGGCCCACCACCTGGACCGAAGGAAGCCCGGGCGCCAGATGTACTTCGACCCGCACGGGTACCGCGCTGAACCCGGTCAGCGCGCAGCTGGCAAGCACGGCAAGCGTCATGGACTGAAGCGATAGGGGTTGGAACACGAGGATCCGGCAGCACCGGTCGGGCTACTTTGCCATGACGGATTCCGCGTGGCCCGACGGTGTCCGGTTTTTCACGCACCGTTGCGGTGGCCGGGACGACCGGATGGGTGTACGCCCGCGGCACGTTCGTGCAAATACAGGGATTGCACCATACCGGTGCATCCACTCGATCTGCACCCCGCTCAACGCACACCCATGGTGCACGACTCGCGCAGTGCACTGTCGGCGAGCCGGTGCCTGCCCTTTTACGTGCCTGAGTACTGCCGCCGCGTCGACCCTTACGGGCCGTGCGCAAAATTTTCGGGCGTGAATACACAAACTGGCACAAGCATTGCATTCAGTCACAGTGAGCATCGCCGTTGTGTTCACTCTTACGAAGAGACTACCGTGAAACTCATCATCGCCATCATCAAACCGTTCAAGCTGGACGAAGTGAGGGAAGCACTTTCCAGTGTCGGCGTCCAGGGCATGACCGTGACCGAAATCAAGGGGTTCGGCCGGCAGAAGGGCCACACCGAGCTGTATCGCGGCGCGGAATATGTCATCGACTTCCTGCCCAAGACGAAGATCGAAGTAGCCGTTCCGGACGCTCTGGTGGACGCCGCTACGGAAGCCATCGAAAAGGCCGCACGCACCGGAAAGATCGGTGACGGAAAGATTTTCGTCGTGCCTCTGCACCAGTCCATCCGGATTCGCACCGGCGAGACAGGAGAACAGGCGCTGTAGCAGCACGGGTATGGAGGATTCCTGCCGGGTCAGCTCTTTTCCCGACAACGGATCATGAAAACCCCGTCACCTGACGCAAGCAGCCCGGACTTTGTTCTTACTTTTGCCGATCTGAACCCATTTTGGTTTTTGTTAATTGTTCTTACTTTTCACTGAATCGACCCTGCGCGACGAACAGTTCAGGTAACCGCACGGGCAGGTAGCTGCCCGAACGAACCGCCCATGACCCATGCAGGTTTTCGATGTGCATGATTCACCGCAACGGATCTGTTCATCGAAGGGAGGTTGCTGCGCCTTCGCTTCAACGAAATCGCAGAAGTACCTGGACCCCGTGTACGTCAAGCAGAGTCAAGACTTACCCTTGCCGGAGAGAAT
>ERZ777003.1469-NODE-1469-length-35051-cov-6.491685_pt1 | contig 35051 bp, 27 predicted proteins | sample MGYA00374956_ERZ777003 | MGnify/ENA primary metagenome ERZ777003 (study PRJEB29302, sample SAMN06268252) | bioreactor metagenome | isolation source: Joint BioEnergy Institute, California, USA | place: USA:Joint BioEnergy Institute, California, USA | collected... | reverse complement strand
CCCGATCCCGCCGCCGGGCTACGGCGGGATCGAGGCGGTGCTCGACCTGCTCTGCCCCGCGCTCGTCCGCCGCGGGCACGACGTCACGCTGTTCGCCGCGCCGGGCTCGCGGTCCGAGGCAACGGTGATCTCGCCGCTCGAGGAGCCGCACCCCGACGAGATCGAGCGCGCCCTGCACGAGGCCGATCACGTCGCCCGCGCGCTCGAGCTGATCGAGGACGGAGTACCGGGCGAGCGGCCCTACGACGTCATCCACGACCACTGTGGCTTCACGACGATGGCGATGGCCGACCGCATCGGGCTTCCGGTCGTCCACACCCTCCACGGCCCGCTCGACGAGCCGAGCCTGCAGTCCTTCTACCGCCACCACGGCCACAAGGTCTCAGCGGTCGCGATCAGCGAGGCGCAGGCCGCCACCGCCCCCGACGCCCTGCGGGTCGCAGCCGTGGTCCCCAACCCGATCAACGTCGACGAGTGGCCGGCGGGCGAGGAGAAGGAGGACTACCTCCTCTGGGTCGGGCGCATGGACCCGGTGAAGGGCCCGCACCGCGCGATCGAGGTGGCACGGCGCGCGCGCCGCAAGCTCATCCTCGCGGGCCCCGTGCAGCCGGGCCAGGACGAGTTCTTCCGCAAGGAGGTGAAGCCGCACCTCAAGGGCGCACGGGTGAAGTACGTCGGCGAGGTGGGCGGCAAGCGCAAGCGGGAGCTCTTCGCCCGCGCCGCAGCGCTGCTCATGCCGATCCGGTGGGCCGAGCCGTTCGGGATGGTGATGATCGAGGCGCTCGCCTCCGGGACCCCGGTGATCGCGTTCCCCGAGGGAGCCGCGCCCGAGATCGTCGATGACGGAGAGACCGGCTTCCTGGTCGCGGACGAGGCCGAGATGGCGAAGGCGGTCAAGCGGCTCGGCGAGATCGACCCCGCCCGCTGCCGGGCGGCGGCCAGGAGGTTCGACGCGGACGAGGTCGCGGCCGCGTATGAGCGCGTGTACCGCCGCGTCGCCCGCGGCGCCGCTTCGGCGCGCAGGGCGAAGCTGCGCGTGGTCAAGGAGCCGACCCGGGTGATGGCGGCCTGAGAGACCGTTCGCGCGGACCGTGTCGGCCAGGGTCGTCAGCGTCTTCGACGGCAGCACCTTCGCCGTCTCCGATGCGCGCGGGGACATGGACCCGGCGTCGGCCCAGCACGGCTTCTTCTCGGCCGACACGCGCCACCTCTCCGCCTGGCGGCTCACCGTCGACGGGCGGGAGCCGGAGATCCTCTCGGTCGCCGACCTCGACTACTACACGGCCCAGTTCTTCCTGGTGCCGCCGCCGCACGGCCGCCTCGAGGACCCGTCCCTCTCGGTGATCCGCCGCCGCGTCGTGCGTGGCTCGTGGCTCGAGGACCTCACGGTCGTCAACCACCAGATCCACCCGACGAAGGTCGAGCTGCGGCTTGACGTGGACGTCGACTTCGCGGACATCTTCGAGGTCAAGGAAGGCCGGGTGCGCCCCCGCGAGATCGAGCGTCGCATCGACGGACCGTCCCTCTCCTTCGCCTACGCGGCAAACGGATTCGAGCGCGAGACGCGCATCCTCGCGGACGACGACGGCGTGATTGCCGACGAGCTCGGCTTCACCGTCGCCTGGACGCTCGACCCGCGCGAGGAGCGGACGATCTCCTTCGAGGTTCGCCCGGGCGGCGTCGAGATCGAGAACGCGCCGCCGCGGTCGCCCGGCGGCAGGGCGCGCCGATCCGGCGGGTTCGAGCTCACCCGCTCCGAGCTGCAGACGGAGCTCGGTGCGTGGATCGACGACGCGCCGAAGCTCGAGACGGATTCCGAGTTGCTCGCTCGCGTCTACCGGCGCAGCCTCAGCGACCTTGCTGCGCTCCGGTTCTACCCCGGCCTCGTCGAGAGCGAGAGCCTGCCCGCGGCCGGGCTGCCCTGGTTCATGACGCTGTTCGGGCGCGACAGCCTGATCACCGCCTACCAGGCGCTCCCGTTCGTCCCCGACCTCGCCAAGACCACCCTGCGCACGCTCGCGGCGCACCAGGCCACCACCGACGACGCGTTCCGCGACCAGGAGCCCGGGAAGATCCTCCACGAGATCCGGTTCGGGGAGCTGACCGAGACCGGCGAGCTCCCCTACTCCCCGTACTTCGGCAGCGCCGATGCCACGCCGCTGTTCCTGATCGTGCTCGACGAGACCGAGCGGTGGACGGGCGACCGCGACCTCGTCCGCGAGCTCGAGCACCACGCCCGCGCCGCACTCGAGTGGATCGATCGCGACGGCGACCGCGACGGGGACGGCTACGTCGAGTACGAGCGGCGCAATCGGGAGAGCGGACTGCGCAACCAGTGCTGGAAGGACTCGTGGAACTCGATCGTGTTCGCCTCCGGCGAGCTGGCCCAACCGCCCATTGCCGTCTGCGAGATCCAGGGCTACGTCTACGACGCCAAGCGCCGCTGCGCCCGGCTGGCGGAGGAGATCTGGCGCGACCACGCGCTCGCGGCGCGGCTGCGCCAGGAGGCCGAGGAGCTGCGCCGCCGCTTCGAGGAGGACTTCTGGCTCGAGGAACGCGACTGCTACGCGCTCGCGCTCGACGGCGAGAAGCAGCCCGTCGACAGCGTCACCTCGAACATCGGGCATCTGCTCTGGAGCGGCATCGCGAGCCCCGAGCGGGCGGCGGCCGTCGCGCGCACCCTGCTCTCGGACGGGATGTTCTCCGGCTGGGGCGTGCGGACGATGGCCGCGGGCGAGGCCGGCTACAGCCCCGTCTCGTACCACAACGGCACCGTGTGGCCCCACGACAACTCGCTGATCGCCGTGGGCCTGGCGCGCTACGGGTACCGCGAGGAGGCGGCGCGGATCGGCCTCGCGGTCCTCGAGGCCGCCGCGCACTTCGAGTACAGCCTCCCGGAGGTCTTCGCCGGGTATGCCCGCGAGCTCACCCGCCACCCGGTGGAGTTCCCGACCGCCTGCCAGCCACAGGCATGGGCGGCGGCCGCCCCCCTTCTCTTCATCCGCACCTTCCTCGGACTCGACCCCGATGGCGAGCGGCTGCGCTGCGACCCGTTCGTGCCCGAGGAAATCGGCAGGCTCGCGCTGCGCGGCGTGCCCGGCCGCTGGGGACGCGCTGACGTAGGGCAGTGAAATCCCCAACGCGCCGATTCGATCACTGGTGTGATCGCTGGCGATGGCGGAGGAGAGTCCGCGGCGACGCGAGCTTCTGGTCTCGAGGGGATGGGTCCAGGCGTCGATCGTTGTCTTCCTGATCGGGTTCTTCGTCCTCGGGCTGCTCGCGTACAGGACCTACACAGCCGACCCGCCGATCCCGGAGCGGGTCGTCGCGAACGGCGGCGAGGTTCTCTTCACCGGGGACGACGTGAGCCGGGGCCAGAAGGTCTTCCTGAACAACGGCCTCATGGAGTACGGCTCGATCTTCGGCCACGGCGCATACCTCGGACCGGACTACACGGCCGACTACCTCCATCGCGCGGCCGAGTCGGTCGAGGGCCGGTACGGCGGGATGGGCGCCGATCGGGCGCGGGAGCTGACGATCGCCGACTTCCAGGCCAACCGCTACGACGAGGAGACGAGCACCCTCACCTACACCGAGGCGCAGGCCGGGGCCTTTCGCGAGCTCGAGCGCCACTACGCCGACTTCTTCTCCAACCCGACGACCGACCAGGGCCTTCGCCCCGACGCGATCGGGAACCCGGAACAGGCGCACCAGCTCACGGCGTTCTTCTCGTGGTCGGCCTGGGCCGCGGCCGCGCGCCGGCCGGGGCACAACTACTCCTATACGAACAACTGGCCCCCTGAGGAGTTGGTCGACAACGGCCCCACGGCAAACGTCGTCCTGTGGAGCGTGGTCTCGCTGATCGCCCTGCTCGGCGGCATCGGTCTCTTGTTCGCGGCGTTCGGGCGCTGGAACTTCCTCGGGTGGCGCGGGCGCGAGCAGGCCACGCTCTCGTTCAGGCGCCCCGGCGACGTCGCGCTCACGCCGGCGCAGCGAGCCTGCGCCTGGTTCTTCCTCGTGATGGCCGCGCTCTTCCTGATCCAGACGATGGTCGGCGCGGCCTCACAGCACTACCGCGCGGAGCTCGGCGACTTCTTCGGTATCGACCTCGCCCAGGTGCTGCCGTTCAACCTCGCCCGCACCTTCCACGTTCAGCTCGCGATCTTCTTCGTCTCGACCTCTTTCCTCGCTGCGGGGATCTTCCTCGCGCCGATGATCACCGGGCGCGAGCCGCGCCGCCAACACTGGCTCGCCTACGGCCTCCTCGGCGCGCTGGCGATCGTGGTCTTCGGCAGCCTTATCGGCGAATTCGGCGGAGTCCACGGGTGGTTCGGCGAGGACGGCTCGGTGTTCGGGATCCAGGGGTTCGAGTACCTGGACCTCGGCCGGTTCTGGCAGGTGCTCCTCGTGATCGGCCTCTTCTTCTGGGTGGCGATCATCTTCCGGACCCTGCGCGGCCGGCTCGCGCGCGAGAGCCGGGGCAACCTCCCGTGGCTCTTCTTCTTCGCCGCCCTCGCGATCCCGGCCTTCTACGCCGTCGGCCTGCTCGCCAGGCAGGGCGACTCGTTCACCGTCACGGACTTCTGGCGCTTCTGGGTCGTCCACCTGTGGGTCGAGGACTTCCTCGAGCTGTTCACGACCGTGATGGTCGCCTACGTCTTCGTCCTGCTCGGCGTCGTGCGGGAGAAGGTCGCGCTCACGGTCGTCTTCCTCGACATCCTCCTCTACTCCGTCGGCGGGGTCATCGGGACGATGCACCACGTCTACTTCTCCGGTGAGCCCGCGGAGCACATGGCGCTGGGGGCCGTCTTCTCCGCCGCGGAGGTGATCCCACTCACCTTCCTCACCGTCGAGGCATGGAGCTTCCTGCAGCTCGGGGCGCGCCAGGAGGGCCGCTCGGCCACGCCGTTCCCGCACAGGTGGGCGGTCATGTTCCTCGTCGCGGTCGGCTTTTGGAACTTCCTCGGCGCCGGCGTCTTCGGCTTCCTCATCAACCTGCCGATCGTCTCCTACTACGAGATCGGCACCGCGCTCACCGCCAACCACGGCCACGCCGCGATGATGGGCGTCTACGGGATGCTGGCCGTGGGGCTCGCGCTCTTCTGCCTGCGCTACCTGATCCCCGACGAGCGCTGGCCTGACCGGCTCGCCAAGATCAGCTTCTGGTCGCTGAACGTCGGCCTGGCGTGGATGACCTTCGCGACGCTCTTCCCGCTCGGGCTGATCCAGCTGTACGAGTCGGTCGACTCCGGGTACTTCTTCGCGCGCTCGCTCGAGTTCCTGACGAGCGACACGAACGCGCTGATCGAGTGGATGCGCCTGCCCGGCGACATCGTCTTCATCGGCGGCGGGGTCCTCCCCCTCCTCTACATCTGCTACCTCGGCGTGCGCTACCGGGTCCGCAGCACCACGCTGGAGGAGCCCGAGGAGATCCTCTTCACCGAGATCACCGCGCCAACGCCCGAGACCCGGAGCGCCCTCACCCGGATGGGCGCGGATCGGCCGGGGCGATGAGCACCGAGGCGATCCTCGCGGCCGCCTACGCGGCCTTCCTGATCCTCGCCGCGCTCGGGCTCGACCTGCTCGCGCGCCACTCGCACGGACGCAGCGTCCTCTACCGCAACGGCGGGTTCTCCTTCCGGCCGGAGCACGACCTCTGGATATGCCCGGAGGGCGAGGAGCTGCGGCGGGTCGATACCGACCTGCGCGGCAGGATGGTGCGCTACCGGGCGAGCCCGGCGGTCTGCAACGCGTGCCCGGCCAAGGCCGAGTGCACCGACTCGGACGAGGGCAGGATGATCACGCGGCACCTCGATCCGTGGCCGCACTCGGAGGCCGGCCGCTTTCACCGCGGGATCTGCGTCGTCCTCGTCGGGCTCGCCGTCCTGATCGCGGCGGTGGAGCTGGCCCGCAGCGACAGCGGCGCGGAGGTGCTCCTGCTCACCGCGGTTCTGGCGACCGCCGCGGCAACCGCGGGGCGCCTGCTAGACGTGTTCCGCCGGACGCCGACCGGGTTCCCCGAGTCGCATCCGTCGCAAAAGTGATTCGCTGTCTCCCGAGATGAGCAAGCCAGCGGCCACCGCCGAGTGACCCGCGCGGTCCGACCCCCGGACATCGCCGAGCTGCGCGCCTTCTGCCTGGCCGCGGACCTCGGCAGCATCGGGCGCGCGGCGATCTCCCTCGGGATCAGCCAGCCCGCCCTGTCGAAGCGGCTGCGCACGCTCGAGGCCGTCGCGGGGGTCGAGCTGCTGGAGCGCTCGCGCACCGGCGTCAGGCTCACCGACGCCGGCCGGCGGCTCTACCCGGAGGCGCGGAAGCTCCTCGACCAGGTCGACGCGATCACCGACCTGCTCGGCCGCTTCGAGGGCGGGGATCGCCCGCTGCGGATCGCGCTCAGCCACACCGTCGCGGAGTTCCTCTTCCCCCCGGAGCTCGCCGCGTTCCAGACGAAGCCGGGCGCGCGCCAAACCGCGATCGAGCTCACCGCGGGCAACTCGGTTGCGTGCCGACGGATGGTCGTCGAGGGCCGCGCCGACCTCGCGCTCGTGGCCGCGCGCCTGCCCGGCGACCCCGACGACCACCTGGAGGAGCTCGAGCTGCGCGACGACGAGATCGTCCTCGCCGTCCCCCAGGCGCACCGCTGGTTCGCGCGCGAGGAGGTCCCGCTGAGCGAGTTCCTCTCGACGCCGCTGATCGTCCGCGACCCGAGCGCCCACAGCCGCAGGCTGGTGGACGCGGTCCTCGCCTCGCGGCGCGAGCACCTGGCGACGCCCCTGCTCGAGGTGGGCAGCACCGCGGCGGCGAAGCGCGAGGCGCTCGAGCTCGAAGCGCCGATCCTGATCTCGGCGCTCGCCCTCGACGAGGAGCGCGACCGCCTCTACCGGCGCCCGATCGAGAAGCTCCGCTTCCCCCGGCGCTTCCTGATCGTCTGCCGCTCACAGGCGGACCTGAGCCCGGCTGCCCGAGAGCTCGTCCAGTTCCTGCGCCGGCGCCACCTCAAGGTGGTCCCGAATCCCGACGGGTCATAACCGGAGGTTCTGACCAGGCTCAGGAACAGCCGCCGACGAACTGGCGAAAACGGCCCGCAAACCGCGTCGGCAAGCGCATAGTCGAGGTGTCAAACGAAGGAGGCACCCGATGACACGCTTGCTGAGAGGACATGGAAGGAGCCGCGGCTCACACGAGCTGCGCGAGCGCCGCTCGGCCCCGAAGACGCGCACAGGATCGGACCGCCGTGGCCCGGATGTTCCCGCCACGTCCGTTGCCGACCGCTTCGACGAGCGGCTCGACGGCGAGTCGATGAAGAGCAGCATCGCGATCCTCCTGTCGGCCTTCGCGGTCCTGATGGCCGCGGTCGCCGGCGTCACGATCTTCGCCGTCGCCTCGGAGTCCGGGGGCGAGCCCGAGGCCGCGGCCGCCACCCACGACCACGCCACCGACCACGCGGCGGCGCCCGCGAGCGCCGCCGGCGACATCAGCGCCGAGGCCGGCAAGGGCATCGAGTTCGAGCGCTACCAGCGACCCGACCCCACCCTGCCGGCCGTTCCCGCCGGCGAGGTCAAGCACTTCCGGGTCGACGTGTACGAGCACGTGACCAAGGTGTCCGACGACCTCGCCCCCACCCGGGTGTGGTCCTACGCCGTGAACGGCAAGTTCAACCGTGGCACCGGCGTCTCCGAGCCGATGGTGGTGAACCAGGGCGACCGCGTCGAGATCGAGCTGGTGAACGGCGGCTCGAAGGAGATGGCCGTGCGGATGCCGCACTCGATCGACTTCCACTCGTCCGAGGTGGCGCCGAACAGGGCCTTCAAGACGATCCAGCCCGGTGAGACCCACACCTTCAGCTTCGTCGCGAAGCACCCGGGCGTCTACATGTATCACTGCGCTACTCCCCCGGTCCTGCATCACACCGGCGCGGGGATGGCCGGGATGATGGTGGTGAAGCCGCGCAACCTGGCGCCCGTCGACCGCGAGCTGTGGGTGACCCAGCAGGAGTACTACCTGGGCGCCCCCGGCGAGGACGCCGACCTGGCGAAGATGCAGGCGAAGCAGCCCGACGTGATCGCCTTCAACGGGTACGCCAACCAGTACCAGGAGCATCCGATCACGGTCGAGCGCGGCGAGCGCGTGCGGATGTACGTGCTGAACGCGGGCGCGAGCGTGTGGTCCGCCTTTCACGTGATCGGAACCGTGTTCGACAAGGCGGTCACCGACAACGGCGTCGCTCATGACGTGCAGACGATCAACCTGGCGCCGTCGCAGGGCGGCTACGTGGAGTTCACGCTGGACGAGGAAGGCGCCTACCCGTTCGTGAACCACGCCTTCGCCGACATGGAGAAGGGTGCCGCGGGCACGCTGCAGACGAAGAACGCCGACGTCGAAGGGATGGCCCACTGATGGGCGCCGCGACCCGGCCCACGCGGGTGCTGATCGCGGGCGGCGGGGTCGGCGCGGTCGAGGCGCTCCTCGCGCTGCGCCGCCTCGCCGGCGATCGGGTGAGCACGACGATGCTGGCGCCCGATCCGAAGTGCCGGTACCGGCCCCTCTCGGTGACCGAGCCGTTCGGCCTCGCCGCCCCACGTGACCTCGACCTGCTCGAGATCGCGCGCGAGAACGGCGGTCGCTTCCTGCGCGATGCGGTGGCCGCGGTCGACGTCGGCGGCCACCGCGTCGTCACCGCCGGCGGCCGGACCGTGGACTACGACATGCTGATCCTCGCGATCGGGGCCCGCTGCGTGGACGCACTTCCCGGCGCGACCCCCTTCGGCGACAGCCCCGACGCCGGTGCGGTCGGGGAGATCGTCTCCGGCCTCGAGCGCGGCGAGATCACCCGCCTGGCGTTCGCCGTTCCGCGAGGGATCTCGTGGCCGCTCGGGATCTACGAGCTGGCGCTCCTGTGCGCCGACCACGCCCGCACGCGGCAGATCGAGGGTGTCGAGTTGACCGTGGCGACGCCCGAGTCCCGGCCGATGGAGATCCTCGGCGAGCGGCCCTCCCGGGCGCTCGGCCAAGCGCTCGAGCAGGCAGGCGTCGAGGTCATCCTCGGCGTCGAGCCGACCGCCTTCCGCGACGGCGAGCTCGCCTTCACCTCCGGGCCCGCGCTCGCGTGCGACCGGGCCGTCGCCCTGCCCGCGCTCGAGGCGCCAGCGGTCCCGGGGATCCCGCAGGAGCGCGACGGCTTCATCGCCGTCGACCGGCACTGCGCGGTGTTCGGGGCCGAGCGCGTCTACGCGGTGGGCGACACCACGTGGTTCCCCGTCAAGCAGGGTGGCCTCGCCACGCAGATGGCCGACGCCGCGGCGAGCTCCATCGCCTCGCTCGCGGGCGCGCCCGTGGCGCCGCAGCCGTTCCGGCCGGTGCTCCGAGCCGCGATCCTCACCGGTCTCGGCCCGATCTACATGCGCAAGTCGCTCTGCGATCCCGGCCGCGGGGAAGCGGCGCACAGCGCGCTCTGGTGGCCGCCGGCGAAGGTGGCGGGCAAGTTCTTGGCGCCGTACCTCGCCACCCGCGCCGGCTACCGGGTCGGGCAGCGCGAGCTCGAGGACCTCGCGGTCCCGCCTTGCGACCACCCGGTCGAAGACCGCGCGGACCACAAGGACATCGCCGAGGCCGCGCTCTCGTCAGCCGACAGCAGCGCCCGGGCGCACGACTTCGCGGGTGCGATGCGCTGGCTCGAGGTCGCCGAGGACGTAGACCTCTTCCTCCCGCCCGACTACGAGACCAAGCGCGCCGCCTGGCTCGAGCTGGCCACCGCCCGGTAGCTAGGCGGCGTGCTTGCTCGCGAGGACTCGCAGGCGGCGCGTCTTGCCGTTCGGGAGCTCGAACTCCACTTCATCGCCGACGGTGCGGCCGATCAGGGCGCGGCCAACCGGGGATCCGGCCGACGCTGCTCCCGGCGCGGGCGGGTCGAAGTCCCCGATCATCAGGTACTCGCTCTTCTCCCCGGTGTCGAGGTCCTCGACCTCGACCGTCGCGCCGATCGCCACGGTCTTGCCGTCGCCGTCCGTCTCGTCGATCACGAGCGCCGACGAAAGCACCGACTCCAGGCGCGCGACCCTCGCTTCGACCACCTCGCGCTCCTCCTTGATCTGGAGGTAGTCGTCGTTGTTCGAGGCATCGCCGAACTCGCGGGCCTCGCGCATGCGGGCGGCGAACCCGACGTCCAGCTCTTCGCGGAGCCGCTCGAGCTCCGCGCGCAGCGCCAGCTCACGGGTCCGGGTGATGATCGGCCTCGTCCCACGGGAGAAGCCGTCCGCCCGGCTCTCGGCCGGGGTCTCGGCGGTAGGGGTAGGTGTCCGGCTCGCGGCTGGCATGGCTCAAGGGTCCGCCATGCGCTCGCCCTCGTCTATGGGTCTCAATGCCCATTCTCGGCAGCGGCGGCGAGCGCGGGTGATCGCTTCACCGTCTGCTCGTAGCCCTCCTCGCCGGGCATCACCGCGTGCCGCGCACCGGGAACGCCGAACTCGTAGGGACCGCCGACGACCCGCGGGACACCGGCGAAGTTGAACTTGGGCGGCGGCGAGGAGACCTGCCACTCGATCGTCTTCGCGCGCCATGGATTCGCGGTCGCGCGCGGCCCCCACCTCCACGAGACGACGACGTTGTAGAGGAAGACGAGCTGTGCCAGCCCGAGCATGAACGCGGCCAGTGAGATCGCCAGGTTCCAGTCGCCGAACTGCGCGGCGTAGTCGGAGACCCGGCGCGGCATCCCCTCCATCCCGATCCAGTGCATCGGCAGGAAGGTGAACCAGGTGCCGAACAGGGTCAGCCAGAAGTGCCAGCGCCCCAACCGCTCGTCGTACATGCGCCCGGTCATCTTCGGGAACCAGTGGTAGATGCCCGCGAAGATCGTGAACACGGAGCCGCCGAAGAGAACGAAGTGGATGTGGGCGACGATGAAGTAGGTGTCGGTGACGTGGATGTCGATCGGCACCATCGCCAGCATCACACCCGAGATCCCGCCGATGACGAACGTGCACAGGAACCCGAGAGCGAAGAGCATGCCCGTGCTGCGCGTGTGAATGACGCCCTTGAACAGCGTCGCCAGCCAGCTGAAGATCTTGATCCCCGTGGGCACCGCGATCAGGGTCGAGGTGATCATCATCGGCACGCGCAGCCAGCTGAACATGCCGGAGACGAACATGTGGTGCGCCCAGACCGAGTAGGAGAGGACGACGATCCCGATGAGGGACAGCGCCATCAGCCGGTAGCCGAAGATCGGCTTGCGGGCGTGGGTCGAGAGGACCTCCGAGACGATGCCGAAGCCCGGCAGCATCATGATGTAGACGGCCGGGTGCGAGTAGAACCAGAAGATGTGCTGGTAGCTGATCACGTCGCCCCCCAACGACGCCTGGAAGAAGTTCGTCCCCAGCGCGCGGTCGAAGAGGACCATCAGCTGCACGCCCCCGATGAACGGGGTCGCCCCGACGATGAGGATGGAGGTGGCGAGGTTCGCCCACCCGAGCAACGGCATCCGGAACCAGGTCATCCCCGGGGCCCGCATGGTCACCAGCGTGACCAGGAAGTTGAGGGCGGCCATGATCGAGGACACGCCCGCGAACTGGACGCCGATGTTGAAGAACGACTGCCCGAGCGGCGCCCCGGTCGATAGCGGCGCGTAGCCGGTCCAGCCGGCGTCGAAGGCGCCACCGGGCGCGAGGAAGCTGGCCAGGAAGAGGATCCCCGCCATCGGGAGCAGCCAGAAGCTGAGGGCGTTCAGGCGCGGGAACGCCATGTCGGGCGCCCCGATCATCAGCGGCAGGACGTAGTTCGCGATCCCGGCGAAGACCGGGATCACGAAGAGGAAGATCATGATCGCCGCGTGCGTCGAGAAGAGGCCGTTGAAGGCGCTCGAGTCGACGAGCTGGGTTCCCGGCTGGGCGAGCTCCGCGCGGATCAGCATCGCCAGCAGCCCGCCGATGAAGAAGAAGACGAACGTGGTGACGATGTACTGGATGCCGATCACCTTGTGATCGGTGTTGAAGCGCAGGTAGTCGCGCCACGAGTCGGCGCCGTGATCCGAGTGGTCCTCCGGGGCGGGCGCCGATCCCCGCGCCCAGCGAAGCCAGTAGTCGAAGCACCCGATCCCGGCGATGAACCCGAGCGGCGCCGTGATCGCCGGGACGATCACATGCGGATAGCCGGTCTGCTCGGTCTGGAAGATCTCGAGACCCGAGAGCGCCCGCAGGGCGACGACCAGACCGAAGCCGAAGGCGCCTCCCAGAACGGCCCCGAGCACGGCCCGAGGCCACCCCGGCGCCCGCAGCGGACGGAGGCGAGTCGCATACGTCACGCCTTCATGGTCCGTTCCGACCACCGGTTCGACCATGGGTGTCGATCACCAACTTCGCCCCTGCGCGAACGGATGCCGTACGCCTGCACGTGGGACCCTGCTTTGGTTAGTCCCGATGGAACTCCGCGAAGCGATCCGCGATCCCAGGCGACTGTCGCTGCTCTGGCGCGCCGGTCTGGCGAACGCCGCCGTGTTCGCGATCGTCTTCCTGCTCTTCCTGGTCACGCCGGTCACGGTCCACGCGCCGCCTCATCCGGAGGAGGTCCTGGTGCTCGCGCTCGGCCTCGGGGTCATGCTCGCGATCAACCTGGCACTCCTGCGGCGCGCGCTCGCGCCGCTCAACGACCTCGCCGGCCAGATGCGGCGGATCGACCTGCGCGACCCGTCGAGGCACCTCTCCCGCAGCGACGAATACGGGCCGGCACTCGCAGCCTTCGTCGACACCTTCAACGTCATGGTCGACCGACTGGCCGAGGAGCGCCGGGCCGGGGCGCGGGCCGCCCTCACCGCGCAGGAGCGCGAGCGCCTTCGCATCGGGCAGGCGCTTCATGACGAGGCAGGCCAGACCCTGACCGCCATCGCCCTCGAGCTCGAGCGGGCGGCCGAGCAGGGGCCGCCCGACCAGCGCGAGCGGCTCGCGGCGCTCGCCAAGCAGCTGCACGGAAGCCTCGACGAGATCCGCCGGATCTCCCGCGACCTGCGCCCTGAGGCGCTCGACGACCTCGGCCTGATCAACGCGCTCATCGCGCTCACTTCGAGGACCGACCGCCAGAGCGGGATCCGGATCGAGCGGCGCTTCGCGACCGATCTGCCGCCGCTGCCCGAGGAGCTCGAACTCGTGATCTACCGGGTGGCCCAGGAGGCGATCACCAACGTGCTGCGTCACGCCGAGGCGACGCGGTGCCTGGTCGAGCTCGACTTCGACGGCGAGCAGATCGTGCTCACGGTGAGCGACGATGGGGTCGGCATGGCCACTCCACCTCCCGAGCGGGAGACGATCGGGATCGCCGGCATGCGCGAGCGCGCGCTCCTCGGCAACGGCACCCTCGCGATCGAGTCGGCCCCGGGCGCCGGGACCACGGTGACCCTGCGGCTGCCGGTGGAGGGACGCTGATGCCCGTTCCGCTCAAGACCCGGATCCTGCTCGCCGACGACCACGAGCTCGTCCGCTCCGGCCTGCGGCTCGTGCTCGAGTCCGAGCCCGACCTGGAGGTGGTCGCCGAAGCCGGCAACGGCGCCGAGGCGCTCGAGCTCGGCCTGCGGCTCGAGCTCGACCTCGCGGTCCTCGATGTCTCGATGCCGCGGCTCACCGGCCTGCAGGTAGCGCGCGAGCTCAAGCGGCACCGTCCCGAGATCCAGACCCTGATGCTGTCGGTCCACGACAACGAGCAGTACTTCTTCGAGGCGCTGAAGGCGGGTGCCGCAGGCTACGTCCTCAAATCGGCCGCGAACCGCGACCTGATCACGGCCTGCCGGGCGGCGATGCAGGGCGAGCCCTTCATCTACCCGCCGGCCGCCTCGGCGCTCGTCCGCGACTACCTCGACCGGGCGAGCCGCGGCGAGGTGACCCCCACCGACCCGCTCACCCCGCGCGAGCAGGAGGTGATCAAGCAGATCGCCGAGGGACTCTCCAGCGAGGAGATCGCCGAGATCCTCTCGATCAGCAAGAAGACCGTGGACCGCCACCGCGAGAACATCCTCGGAAAGCTCGGCATGCGAAACCGCGTCGAGCTGACGCGCTACGCGATCAAGCGCGGGCTCGTCGAGCCCTGATGTCCTGCGGGCTCAGCCGATCACGCGGTGATGCCATCGCGGCCTTGCCTCGCAGGACCGCCGAGTCGCCCGTGCGAAGCTTGCTGACCCCGTGCATTCAAGGGGACCCGGCAACGGGCGCAAACCAAATGGGCTCCGCCCACCGATGAGAACCGGAGACCGCACGGGTCAATACGTGTGAAAGCCAGGCCTTCTGGAAAGTGTTCGGGAACCCACGCGGTAGGAGGAGAAATGGGCAGGCTGATCGCGACGACGCAGGCGACCCTCGACGGGGTCATCGACCCGGTCGGACCGTGGGTCCAGCCGGGCGGCGACCATGGCGAGTATTCGTTCGAACGGCAGGACGCGTCAGCGGGTCTCGTCCTTGGTCGCAAGACCTACGAGGGCCTCGCGGGCTTCTGGCCGAACGAGACGGGGCCGTGGGCGGACATGGTGAACGGGATGCGCAAGTGGGTCGGCTCGCGGTCGCTTGCGGGCGAGCTCGAGTGGAACGCAACCGCGCTCGAGGGCGAGCTCGAGGAGTCGATCCCGAAGCTCAAGAGCAAGGTCGACGGCGACCTCTTCATGCACGGCAGCGGCGAGTTCGCCTACAGCCTCGCCGAGCGCAATCTCATCGACGTCTACGAGATCTACCTGAACCCGCTCGTCTGGGGCGACGCCAACCTCCACGTCCTGGGCGACCGCGGCACGGTCCGGATGCAGCTCGAGGACGTGAAGCGCTTCGACTCGGGTGTGGTGCTCCTGACCTACCTGCCGGCCTGAGCTCAGGCCGGCGCGTCCGGCGGGCCGTACGGGTCGAGGGCCATCGGCTCGCGGTGCCACTCCTGCGGCAGCTGGAGTGTCACCTCGATGCCGTGCGGCGGCTCCCGCAGCTGCTCGCCCGGCATCCCGCCGGACAGGTACGGCGCCAGGTAGCGACCGGCGACCTTGTGCGGGGGCCACCACAGGTAGTCGAGGCTCGCCTCCCCCGACCCGTCCGGTAGCGGCGCCTGCAGGTTGAGCGACTCCTCCCCGGCGATGAGCTTGCCGCGGATCACCGGCCGGAACGGCTGCGGGTTGACCTCTGCCCCCGCGGCGGCGGCGATGCCCTCCGCGGCGGCGTCGGCCTGCTCGGCCCCGAGCCCGCCGTGCTTGATCGGAAAGCTCGTGCCGTCCCCGGCCGCGTAGATGGCCTCGCACCCTGACACGCGACAGTGCTCGTCGATCGGGATGAAGCCCAGCTCATCGCTCGGCAGCCCCTCGAGCGCCGGGCCCTCCAGCTCCGGCAGCGCAACCGCGGCACCCGCCTCGAGCGGCTCGCCGCCGGGCACGAGGCGCAGCCCGCCGCCGGACCCCTCTTCCGCATGACGTCTGGCGATCACCTCGATGCCGCGCGCGGCGAGCGTGGCCGCGACCGCCGCGCTCGCCTCCTCGCCGAACATCGCGAGCGGCGCGGCCTCCGGAGTGACGAGGGCGAGCCGCACATCGACCCCGAGCCGACGCGCTCGCCCGGCGGCCAACAACGCGAGCTCGTAGACCGGCAGGGGCCAGCTCCCCCGCCTCGGCAGGAGCAGGGCGAGCCGCTTCGACGAGTGCTCCGCCGCTCGGCGCAGGAGCGCGTCGATCGCGATCGGGTCGGTGTCCGGGCGCAGCGTCTCGGCGTGGGCGTACGCAGGCCGGAGCCTCGCCCCGAGGCAGATCACGGCCGAGTCGAACGCGAGGCTCGCGCCCCCGGCGAGCTCGATGACGCGATCGGCAGGCCGGACGGCGACGACCCGGTCGCGGACGAACTCCGCGCCCTCCCCCTCGACGATCGGCGCGAGATCGCGGCGCTCCATCGCCCCGGGCTCGAACGGCTCCTCGACCGCCAGGGGCTTGAGGACGAACTCCTCGGTCGCGGCCACGAGCGTTCCCCCGACCCGGTCCTCCGCGAGCGCGCTCAGCGCCAGCAGCGCCTCGAGCCCCGCGATCCCACCGCCGGCGATCACGACCCGATGCCGGGCTGCCTCAGGCACGCTCCAACCCTATCCCGCCCCGGGCCGCCGCAAACGATCCTCGCATCCGTACGGTCCCTCTAGGGTTGAGCCATGGGACGCGCTCCCCACTCGCTTGTCGAGGACCACACGCCGGACGCGGTAAGCGCGAGGCTCGAAGAGCGGCACAAGCCCAGCTACCTGCACGACTTCATCTACGGGGCGATCGACGGCGCGGTCACGACCTTCGCCGTGGTGGCGGGCGTCCAGGGAGCGAGCCTCGACGAGACGATCGTGATCATCCTCGGCGTCGCGAACCTCGTCGCGGACGGGTTCAGCATGGCCGTCAGCAACTTCCTGGGCTCCCGCGCCGAGCGCCAGCAGCGCGAGCGAGCCCGCCGGGTCGAAGAGCGTCACATCCGCGAGATCCCGGAGGGGGAACGCGAGGAGATCCGCCAGATCTTCGCGGCCAAGGGGTTCAAGGGCGAGGACCTGGAGAAGGTGGTCGACGTGATCACCTCGGACCCCGAGCTGTGGATCGAGACGATGATGAGCGAGGAGCACGGGTTCGCGTCGACGACTCGCAACGAGTTCCGGGCGGCCGCGTCCACCTTCGCCGCCTTCGTCGCGATCGGCGCCTTGCCGCTCATCGTGTACTTCCTCGACGCCGCCGGCCTCAAGATCGCCAACCTGTTCGTCTGGAGCGCTGCGATCACCGGCGTCGCGTTCTTCATCGTCGGCGCGCTCAAGTCGCGGTTCGTCGACCAGTCCGCATGGCGCTCCGGACTCGAGACGCTGGCGATCGGAGGCCTCGCGGCGGCGCTCGCCTACGCCGCGGGCGCCCTGCTCCAGGGAGTCGCCTAGAGGACTTCGTTCGGGCGCTGGAAGACGATCTCGGGGATCACGCAGGCCGGCGAGACGTCGAGCACGAACCGCAGCGCCTTGGCGAGGTCGTCCGTCTTCAGCATCTCCTCGGGCGGGACCTGGCCCTTCGCGAAGTCGGTCATGTCGGTGTCGACGAAGCCGGGAGCGAAGGCGACCGACTTGATCCCGTCGCCGGCCAGCTCCTTGTTCATCGCGGTCGTGTAGGCGAGCACCGCCGACTTCGTCGCGGAGTAGACCGCGAGCCACGGCTGCGGGGACTTGCCCGCGATCGAGGCCATGTTCACGACCAGCGCGTTGCCGTGCTCCCCGCCGGCGGCCCGCAGCATGTCGATGCACTCGCGGTAGAAGAGGATGATCGCGCGGAGGTTGACGTCGAGCTGGAGGTCGACGAACTTCGTCTGCGACTCGGCCACCGGCGCACCGACGCCGATCCCGGCGTTGTTCACCAGCACGTCGAGACGCCCGAAGCGGTCGCGGTGGCGCTGGACGACCTCCTTGATCGCATCCTCGTCGGCCATGTTGCCGGCGACGTGCTCGACCTCCCACCCGCGGTCGGCGAACTCCTTGGCGGTCTGCTCCAGGGTCTCGGGCTTGCGCGCAGCGAGGGTCAGCCCGTAGCCAAGCTCGCCGAGGGTCTCGGCGAGCGCGCGGCCGATGCCGCGGGAGGCTCCGGTGACGATTGCCGCTCGGTCGGCCATACCGGCGCGGGACTCTATTACGCGGGGGTGCTCAGGGCCCCGCCACCGCCTTCGCCTCCCTTTCGGGATCGAACGCGGGCGGGTCGATTCCGGCGACCTCGTAGACCTCGGGGTAGTCGAGCGTCTCGCGCTCGAGCAGGGCTTCCGCGAGAGCGTCGAGGCGCGAGCGCTCACGCTGCAGGAGATCGACGACCTCGTCCTCGGCGGTCTCGACGATCCGCCGCGCCTCCTGGTCGACCAGCTCCTGGGTCGCGGGCGAGGCCGGCGCCGCGCCGGGCAGGAGCATCCCGTCCTGGCGTCCGTCGGTGACGGCGAGCGGGCCGACCGCCTCGCTCATCCCCCACCTCCCCACCATGCTGCGGGCGATCTGGGTGAGGTTCTGGATGTCTGACTCCGCGCCGGTCGTGATCTCGCCGAAGACGACGCGCTCCGCCGCGCGGCCGCCCAGCGCGACCTTGATCTTCCCGATCAGCTCCTCGCGCTTGTACGTGTAGCGGTCGCTCTCGGGCGTCGACAGGGTCACGCCCAGCGCCTGCCCGCGCGGGATGATGGAGATCTTCCGCACGGGATCCGTGCCCGCGGTGAGCATCCCGACGAGCGCGTGCCCGGCCTCGTGGTAAGCGGTGCGCCGGCGGTCCTCGTCGGTCATCACGATCTGGCGCTCGGAGCCGAGCAGGATCTTCTCGATCGCGTCCGTGAAGTCCCCTTGCTGGACCGCGGTGTGGTCGCGGCGAGCGGCGAACAGGGCCGCCTCGTTCACGATCAAGGCGATGTCGGCGCCCGTGGCGCCCGGAGTGGACGCGGCGATCTGGTCCAGGTCGACGTCGTCACCGAGCGGGACCGAGCGCGTGTGGATCTTCAGGATCTCGACGCGGCCCACGCGGTCGGGCGGCTGCACGGCGATCCGCCGGTCGAACCGCCCCGGCCGCAGGAGCGCCTGGTCGAGCACCTCGGGCCGGTTGGTGGCGCCGAGGACGATCACGTTGTCGCCGGCCTCGAACCCGTCCATCTCCGTGAGGATCTGGTTCAGCGTCTGCTCGCGCTCGTCGTGTCCGCCGGAGAGCCCGGAGACATTGCCGGAGCGCGAGCGCCCAACCGCGTCGAGCTCGTCGATGAACACGATCGCCGGAGCGGCCTCCTTCGCCTGCTTGAAGAGATCGCGCACCCGCGACGCGCCGACGCCGACGATCGCCTCCACGAACTCCGAGGCGGACATGGAGAAGAAGGCGGCATCGGCCTCGCCCGCCACCGCGCGGGCCAGCAGGGTTTTGCCGGTGCCGGGCGGCCCGTACAGAAGGACGCCTCTCGGGATCCGAGCGCCCAACCTCTCGTAGCGCTCCGGGCGCTTGAGGAAGTCGACGATCTCCACGAGCTCGTCCTCCGCTTCGTCGATGCCGGCGACGTCGTCGAAGGTCACGCGCTCCTTGCCCGTCGGCTGCGCGCGGCGGGCGGTCGAACGCCCGAAGCTCCCGAGGACGCCGCCGGGCCCGCCGCGCATCTGCCGCCGCGCGAGCCAGACGAAGAACCCTATGAGGAGCAGCGTCGGCAGGAAGCCGAGCAGCAGCGTCGCCCACAGCGAGCGCCCGGTGTCCGGGGGCTCGGCGTTGATGACGATGTCCTGCGCGCTCAGCTCCCGCGTCAGCTCCTTGCGGTCGATGAACGCGGGCACCTGGGACTCGAAGAGCGTGACCTTCACCGGGCCCCGGTCGCCCGGCGGGTCGTACTCGGCCTCGTCCTTGAGCTCGCCCTCGATCGAATCCTCCTGCGAGGTGATCTCCTTGATGTTCCCGGCCCGGAGCTGGTCGACGAAGAACGGCTGGTAGGGCACGTGCTCGCGGTCCGGCGGGCCGCCGGTCGCGAACGAGATGATCAGGTTGATCGCGAGCAGGCCCACCAGGAAGGCGACGAAGCCGCGGTTGCGCGCGAACCACGAGCCGCGCGGGCCCTGCCCCTCACCGTCGGCCGCGGGCGGCCGCGCGGATGGCGGAGACGGAATCGGATCAGGCACCACCTGAAATCCCAGCAGATCGGCTCGCCCGCCCGCAAGCGGGGCGGCGGTCAGCGGACGACGACGACTTCCTCGACCCCGAGCGAGCGCAGGCGCTTCGCCTGGCGCTTGTGCCCGACGAAGCCCACATCCGGGAACTGCGAGCTCACGAGGCGGCCGAGCGAGTTGAAGAACTGCTGGCCCTCACAGCAGACGGCGAGCACCGGGATCGAGCCGGGGATCCGCTCGATCGCCTTCCTGAACGCCTGCGTGCGGCTCAAGTGCGCCTGGGCAAAGGCCGAGCAGTCGGCGTAGAAGGAGCCCATCACCGGCGAGAACCCGACCGTCGGGCACGAGGCGACGATCAGCCTCCCCCTCCCCCGCTCGGCAGCCTCGACCGCCGCGTCGAGCACGCGGTCCTCGCCAAGTCCCAGGACGGCAAGCACGCGGCAACCAGTGGGCGCGTCGCTCATGGGTCAGCTCTCTCCAATCGCGGAAAGTACTGGGTCTTGCCGAGAAATTCCCACGGTCCCTGCTCGACGCATGGCGGCGCCCCGAGCCCAAGCACCGGTACGAGCAGCGGGTTGTTCACGTTCCGGCAGTCGTACGAGAGCAGGTGGCCGCGCTTCTGCATCTCGTTCAGGCCGCCCGGCTTGATGTAGGGGTTGAGCCGGTTGGAGGGCAGGCGGCTCTTGTAGCCGAGGATCGTCTCGTTGCCGAGGAAGAGCGAGGCCTGCGCGTTCGGCAAGGCCTGGTTGCCCGGGCCGAGCAGCCGGCCGTTCGTCGAGGAAGCGAGGTTGGCCATGACCGCCGTGATCTCCTTGCTGTTCGCCGAGAAGAGCGCGAGGAACGGGTTGACCTCGCGCAGCGCCGGATAGAGCGTGCTCAGCATCGGCCGGCTCGCCTTCGCGAGCCGCGACGTGGCCGGCAGCCCCGTCTCGGCCCGCCTCGCGGTCCGCGGTAGCCGCTTGAACAGGCCCTCGAACTCGGGCGCGTTCTCCTCGATTGCCTTCAGCGCCGGGACCGCGTACGGGCTGGCCTTGCGCACGGCCGCGAGCGCCCGCGTCAGCTCGGGGCTCGCGGACTCGAGCGTGCCCGACGTCTGCTCGAGCTGGCGGAGGAACGCGGGAAGCGCAGCGATGGTCCCGGCCAGCTCGCGGTTGCGGCTCGCGGTGGATTCGAGCACGCTGTTGCCGGCGGTTACCGCCGCCCGCACCGCGCCCTGGCGCTCGGCGAGCGCGTCGAGGACATCCGCCGAGCTCGCCACGACCCGGCGCAGCTCGGCGCGCTGGGAGTCGAGCACCGCCATGACGTCGGCGAGGCTCGCGCTCGCAGGGGCGAGGCGGCCCAGGGAGCCCGAGAGCTCGGTTCCGCGCCCGCGGTAGGCGCGGGCGAGCCCGGCCAGGAGCCTGCGCGCGCCCTTGCGGGCGTCGGCATCGAACGTGGCGAGGAACTCGTCGAGCTGGACGCGGTCGCGCACCTGCGAGGTCGCGAGCCGCCCGCCCTCGGGGACGGTGCCGGCTTCCCGGTTCCCGGGCGCGAGCTCGATGTAGCCCTCGCCGAGGAGAGTCTTCGTGCGGACGGTTGCCGCCGCGTCGCGTGCGAGCGGAGCCTCGTCCGAGTCGAGCTCCACCTCGACCAGCGGCTCGGTGCCGTCGCGCTCGATGGAGACGACCTCGCCGACCTTCACGCCGGAGATCTGCACGTCGGAGCCGGGCACGAGGTTCGACGCGTCGCCGACCGGGATCGCGACGCGGTACCCGTGCGGGCCCAGGGGCGCACTGCCGCCGAAGGAGATCCAGGCCACGATCAGGAGCACGCCGGTGACGAGCGCGAACGCCACCGGGAGCCGCAGCTGTCGCCATGTCGGGGTCGACGTCTCCATCAGGGCCTCGGGATGTCGTCGGGGGAACGGGTGATCGGGCAGATCGTCGAGACGCCGCTGGCGACCATCAGCAGGGTCGAGAGATCGCCGTCGATCCCGGCCCACTGCTGGCAGTTGGCGAGGATCATCGAGCGCGCCGACCGGCCGTGCGCGTCGCCGATCGCGCCGAAGGCCGAGTTCGCGTTGTGCGCGAACCAGTCGGCCCAGAAGAGACCGCCCTCGTCGCGCCCGGGCGGGTTGTAGGCGAGCACGTTCATCGTGAACTGCAACGCCTGCAGCGAGTCCCACAGATCCGGCGACGCGCCCTTGAGGCTCTGGAGCGGCGGCGCCAGATCGCGGGCGAGAGGCTGCAGTTCGCCGATCAGCGGCCGTACGTCGGAAGCGAGCGAGTCGGCGGCCTCGCGCACGAACGGCGCGAGCGCGCTCATCGTCTTCGGCAACCGCTCCACGCCGGGCCGTACCGCCCGCAGCGCCGGGCCGAGCCGCCGCGAGAACTCGCCCGCGTTGGTGAGCGTCGAGCGCGTCGTCTCGAGCGTCCCGGAGAGCTTCTCGAGCGACGCGTCGAGGGCCTGGTCCTCGGAGGCGATCGCGGCGAGGGTGCTGTTGCCCGCGGCGACGAGCGAGGCCAGCTCCTCGTCGCGCGTCGCAGCCTTCGCGAGCTCGGCGAGGTTGGTGACCAGGCGCGCCAGTTCCTTGCGGCGGGCGTCGATCGCGCTCGTGATCCGGCCGACCTGGCGCGTGGTCGGGCCCATCGCCCGCAGGGCCGCACGGATGTCGGCGCCCCGGCCCTTGGTGCCGCCGCCCACCGCATCGATGAGCGCCTTGAGGTAGGAGCGCGTGTCGGCGTCGAGGGTGGCGAGCACGTTCGAAAGCGGCACCGGGCTCGAGTTGTTGGCGAGAGGGATGCCCTCCCCGTCGGCGAGCTCCGGCGCGGACGGATCGCCGGGGTCGAGGTCGATCTGCATGTCCTCGAGCGGCGTGATCGGCTCGAGCTGCACCGAGGCCCCCTCGTGGACCGCGGGCAGCAGGTCCTTCTCGATCTCCATCGTGACGAGAGCAACGTCGTCGACCAGCGCCGAGTCGGTCACCGAGCCCACCCGGACCCCGGCGACGTTTACCGGCTGCCCGAGCCCCCCGACGACGCCGTCTGCCTCGGGCAGCTCGGCGGTGACCGTGTAGGTGTCGACGAGCGGGTTGCCGATGCGCTGCTGCAGCAGGATGTAGACCAGCGAGCCGAGGCCGAGCACCATGATCACCCCGGCGAGGACGAAGAAGCGGATCCGCTCGCGGCCGGCGAACCTCATCGCCCGATCACCTTCCTGGCCGCGTTCGGCATCACCTTCATCGCCGACTTCGGGTTGAGGAGGCCCATCCGCCGCAGCGCGCGCCGGGCCTCGACCGCGAGGTCCGCCTGCTGGTCGGGCGACGGCGGGTCGGCGTCCCGCGGAGTCACCCAGTCGTAGGGCCGTGCGCCGGCCCGCGCCCCGAGGTCGGGCAGGTCCTGATCGGCGCAGTTCTCACCGGGTCGGGCGGCCGGCCAGTTGTTGTAGCCGAGCCACTCCGGGTTCATCGAGCTGTTCAGCGGCAGCCGGCCCTCGAGCTGCCCGAGGTGCGGGAGGTTCCCGATGATCGTCTGCTCGCCCTCGGTGATCCCGAGCCGCAACGCGCTGCCGTTGCCCTCGAAGCCGCCGGAGCTGCCACCCGTGGAGCCGCCGAGGTGCATGAACTCGAGCCATGCCGGGTCGCCCGTGGTCAGGCTCCCGTCGGGGACGACGAGCCAGAGCGCGGGCAGGACCGGGTGGTTGAGGCAGCGCCCCAGCTCGCTGATGGGCGCCGAGAGGTACTCGGTGCGCTCGAGGAACCCAGGCAGCACCGTGGTCGCCGGCCGCAGTCGGTCGAGCAGGCGCGGCAGCTGCGCGGGGCGCACCGTGCGATCGACCTCGCCGAGCAGCCGGGCGGAGTCGGCGAGCGCCTGGGGCGCGTTCGCCAGCCCCTCGCGCAGCGCGGGCGCGAACTCGACGAGCTCGTCGAGCGCGGAGTCGACCGCGGGCAGGGTCTGCGGCGCCACCGCGAACGTCTCGTCGAAGCCCCGAACCGCCGCCGCCAGCTCGACGTCACGCGCCGCGAGCCTGGCGCTCATCCGCGCGTAGTTCGTCATCAGGTCGGCGAGTGCCTCGGGGCTGCGCGAGATCTGCGCCGCGGCCTCGCTCATCGAACCGAGCGCGGCGGGCAGGTCGCCGACGTGCCGGCCGCGGGCGGCCTGGGAGACCCGCCCGATGCTCTCGAGCGAGTCGTCGAGGGCCGCAACGGCGCGACGCAGGCTGCGCGCCCCGGACCGGCCGCCGTCCTTCCCGGTTCCGAAGCCCTCGCCTAGCGCGGAGAACATCCGGGCGAGGTCCTTCCGCGTCGGGCTCGTGAACGTGTTGAGCACCTGGTCGAGCTGGACCGGCACGTCGGTCTGTTCGACGGGGATCGGCTCGTCCGGGTCCGCGACCGGAGCGTCGGGAGAGCCCGCGTCCACCTTGACGTAGAAGTTGCCCTCGAGCGCGAGCCGCGGCTCGATCGAGAGATGGGCGTCGGTCCGGATGTCCGGCGCGTCGCCGTCGAGCTCGATCGTCACGACCGAGCGATCCTCCGGCCCCGGCTCGATCGACTTCACCCTGCCGACGTCGATCCCGGCGATGCGGACGGCCGATCCGCCGCGGAGCTGCACCGCCGAGTCGAACACGGCGCGAACCTCGCGCGGCGAGTCGAGCGGGTTGTCCTTGGCGAAGGCGATGATCGTGATCGCCGCGACGGCGAACGTCGCGATCGCGGCGGCGATCAGGCGCCGCCGGGCGGCGGCTTCGCTGCGACTCCGCGCGGTGTTGGCGCGCCCGCTGCTCACTTCGCCCCCTTCCACGGCGGCGGGTCGAGCAGCCCGGCTTCACGGGCCTCGATCCGCTGCTCCTCGGGCAGGTAGGTGTCGTACGTCTCGCTCGGCTGCAGGCCCGGCGGGTTGCCGATGGTCTGCTGGCCGACGTAGGGCTCGTTGCCCGCTTCGCACTCCTCGTCGTTGTTGCGGGAGATGTAGTTCATGCCCACGTTCGGGGACGGGCGCGGGTTTTGCACCTGCTCGAAGAGCGCTCCCATGTGCGCGGTGCCGAGGCCGATCAGGGCGTGGCTCGGTCCGGACCCCGCGCCGGTGCCGCCCCAGAGCTCGCCGAGGTTCGTGGCCCACAGGGTCACCGCGTTGCACCCCTCCTGCGCCGCGCGCAGGGTCTCGACCAGCTCCGCGCCGTTGTTGACGCCCTCGGTGAGCTTGCGCACCGCACCGTCCGTAGCCGGGTCCCTCGTCACCTGGCCGAGCGTCCCGAGCGCGGTGTCCAGCTTCGGCGACATCCTGTTCAGCGCGTTCATCGCGGGCGTGCCCGCACCGAGGGTGTCGTTCGCGGCGCGCAGGGCGGGCTGGATGTAGGGCGCGGCCGGCCGCAGGTCGGTCATCGCCGCGGCGAGCTGGTCGAGTGCCGGGCGGGCGGCGGCAAACGCGGACGCCGTGGCCCGCTCGGCCGGCGCGAGCGCCTCCAGGGTCGCCGTCATCGCGTCCGCCTCGCTCGCGATCGCGCCGAAGGTGGTAGCCGCGCCGCGAACCGCGCCGGCAAGCTCGGGCGCGGCGGCACCGAACTCGTCGGCGGCGCGGGCGTAGGCATCGATGAAGTCCGCGAGCCGGGTCTCGCCGGCGGCGAGCGCCGCGGAGACCCGCTCGATACGGGGCATGGACTCGGCGAACGAGCCAATCGTCTGGTTGAGCGCCGTGCCCCGCCCGGCGAGCCCGCCGCCGAGGCCCTTGAGCGCAAGCTGGAAGTCGCGCTTCGTCCGCTCGTCGAAGAGGTCGAACAGGTCGGTGAGCTGCGTCGTGCGCTCCGCCTGGTCGAGCGTGATCGCGTCGCCCTCGGCGAGGAGCTCCTCGCTGTGCCCGGGGCGCAGCTCGAGGTAGCTCGCGCCGAGGACCGAGTCGGGCCGCACCGAGACCGTCGTGTCCACGGGGAGCCGCTCGTCGAGCTCGGTCAGCTTGATCCGCACGCTCGCGTGGGTGGGCTTGTCGCCCTCCGCCGGAACCGCCTCGACCTCGACCACCCTGCCGACGCGGGTGCCGCCGATCGACACCTCGTTGTCCGGCGCGAGCCGCTCCGCGTTCGGGACCTCCACCGTGAGCTCGTAGCCGGACTCCCACGGCAGCCCGTCGCTCGAGGTGAACGAGAGGTAGCCGATCACGAGCAGGGCGAACAGGCCGAAGGCGCCGGCGACGATCTCGCGGCGGCGCGTATCGGGCCTGCCCGTGCTTGTCCGTCCGATCCTCATCGCAGCAAGAAGTCCATGAGCTCCTTCACGGCGCCGCCGAGCCCGCGCTGCGGCCCTTCCGGCTCCGCCTCCGGGGCCGGCGGCGGCGCGACCTGCTCGGCGCTGCCCGCCGACCCGCCGGCGCCACGACCGGGCTTCGGCTCGCGGTCGCGATCGCCGTCGCGGTCGGGCCGGGACGCCCTCGCGGGCGCGGCCTCGCGGCGCTCCGCGCGGGCCGGCGACTCGGCGGAACCGGAATCGCCCTCGACGCGGGCGAGGATCCGGTCGACGTCGAGCCCGAGCTTGCGGGCGACGTCCTTGATCAGCGGCGGCACGGAATCCCGCAGCCACTTCGGCGTCAGCTCGGGCCCGCCGATCCGCAGCCACTTGCGGAACGCCTGCGCCTGCTTCGAGCGGTAGAGCGGGTCGTTGATCGGGATCCGGCCGTGCTCAGGCGAGTCGTAGGTGTGGTCGCACCCCGGGATCGGGACGATGTGCGGCGGGACCAGGATGCAGATCGGGAAGAGGTTGATGACCGCGCCGTAGTAGTGGGAGATGTTGTCGCGGGCGGCCGCGCCGACCGCGAGGCCATACGCCGTGCGCAGCAGGCCTTCCGCGCCGTTCGTGTCGCGAAGGCTGACCATGAAGTCGGCGAGGTCGGAGACGACCGGCGGCGCGGCATCGCCGAGCTCCCGGAAGTTGCCGACGACCTTCTCCAGCGGCGGGACCGCCTTGCGGCCCGTCTTCGCCGCGCGGGTCACCGACCGCACCGCCGGCAGCCCCGCCCGCGAGAACGACGTGAGCCGGTCCATGAAGGTGGTGAGCGCCGGGCCGGCGTCGCGCAGGTCATCGAGGAGCGGCGTGCCCGCGGCGAGGGCGCGGTTGAGCGAGGCGAGGCCGGTCTCGGCCGCGTCGAGCATCGGCGGCAGCTCGCGGATCCCGGCGGCGAGCTCATCGGGCCGGGCGGCCGTGCTCTTGGCCGCGGCGGATCCCTTCGCGACGAACTCGCGGACCGCCTTGCTGTCGCGCGCGAGCTCGGCGAGGACCCGGTCCGTCTGCGCGACCGAGTCGGCGATCCGGTCGCGCTGCTCGTTCAGGATCGAGAGGACCTCGTCGGCCCGGGTGAGCGCGGGGTTGGTACGGCGCAAGAGCTTGGCGATGTCCTCCCCGCGCCCGGCGGTCGCGATCCCGAGCTCGTTCAGCAGGATCCGCAGGCGCTGATCCGTGGGCGCCGAGAAGATGTTGAGGACGTCCTGGAGGGCAAGCGGGGTCTCGGTCTCCGTCACCTCCGGATCCCCGGTCTCCCCCGCCGGCAGCTCCGGCTCGGATGGCGTGCCCGGATCGCAGTCGACGAACTTCTCGCTGATCAGGCCCTCAGGGAGGAGGCGGCACGAGGCATCGGAACGGAAGGGCCCGTACTTCCCGTCGATCTCCATGGTCATCCGGGCGCGGTAGCGCCCCTTGCCCGGGATCAGCTCGACGTCGGTCACCTTGCCGACCCTGGCGCCCGCGATCTTCACGAGCTGGCCGGGTACCATCCCCTGCACCGAGTCGAACACGGCGCTGAAGCGGTAATCGGAGCCGCTGTCCGCGCGCGCCGAAACGAACACCGCGAGGCACACGACGAGTAGGGAGATGAGCGCAACCCGCTTCATCCGCCAAGCTCCGGTGGTTCGTTCACGCTCGCCGGCAGGCTGTCCTCCGGGTCGCACAGGTCCGGGCGATCGTGGATCGGGCTCGAGCCGTCGGGGGCGGGCGGCACCAGGCCGCCGGGGCAGGTCGCGGTCTGGTTGAGGCGCGCCCCGAAGACGCCGGGCAGCAGGTCGCGCGCGCCGAGGATGTCGCTGACGGGCGAGGTGATCAGCGTCTGCGGCGACTGCGCGAAGTTGGCGTGGAAGTAGTGGCCCTGGCTGTTGAAGTTGCCGCCGATGATCCCGGCGAGTCCGTTGACGACGCCGAGGGCAAAGTCCACGGAGTAAAGGCGGAAGCCCTCGAGGATCGGCGTCATCTCCTTGAACGCCGGGCCGAGCTCCTTGAACGCCGCCGTCAGCGGCTTCTCGAGCGTCGTCATCCGCGCCAGCGCCCGGTCGATCGAGGGCAGCTGCTTGCGCAGGTCGCGCACGACCGGCCGCGCCTTCGGCAGCGTCTCGGCGGCGCCCTCGAGCAGGCCTGCGAGCGGCTTCGCCGATGCCGTGAGCTCCGGCAGCGTCGGGCGGAGCTCGTCCACGGCCCGCTGCGCCTTCGCCAGCGTCCGCCTGCCCGCGTTGATCGCGGCGGGGGCGTTTTCGAGCGCGCCTGCGAGCTCGTCGCGCTGGCCGGCCACCGAGGCGAGCCACTCGGCGGAGGTGGCGACGGCGTCCGTCAGGTCCGAGGAGCGAGAGGCGACGGCGCTCGCGGCCTTCTCGCCGCTTCGGATCAGGCGCTCGAGCCGGGCGTTGTCGGAGGCGAGGTCCTCGAACATGCCCTGGACCCCGCCGAGCGCCGGGTCGAGCTTCGCGAGCATCGAGTTCCAGCTCCCGGCGCCGGAGCCCGCGAAGGCGACAGCGCTCTGGGTCACGAACTGCTCGAAGTCGTCGCGGACGTCCTCGTCGAACATCCCGAGCAGGGCGTCGAGCTCGACGATGCCGTGGGTCTGGTCGGGGCCGATGACCGCCCCGTCGGGGAGCTCCTTCGCGGAGCGCGAGCCGGGCAGGAGGTTGATGAAGCGGTTCGCGATCCCCGCCGGGCCGACGGCGCGGATCTGCACCCGCGTCCCCTCGTGCAGGGGGACGAGGTCGTCGTCGGTCACCTCGAAGGTCACCTCCGCGAGGTCGTCGTCCGTGAGCTCGATCTCGGTGATCGAGCCGACGGTCCGCCCGGCGACCTGCACCTCGCCTCCCTCGACGAGCTGGCCCGAGTTGTAGAACTGGGCCCGCACCTCGTAGGTGTCGCGCGGCCACAGCACGATCGCGGCGACCACCACGGCCGCCACGAGCGCCACCGCCGTCCCCACGCGTTTCCCGCCGTACACCCCTAACCCATCCCCCGTTAGCCGCCGATCGGCAAGCGCGGGACACCGCCCCAGAAAAGCTGGGTGCCGATGATCCCGATCGCGTGGATCCCCAGCAGGTTCACGATCATCGCCCTGGCGCACGCCTGGCCGACCTCGACGGGCCCGCCCCGTACCCGGAAGCCGTAGTAGCAGCCGACGAGCACGACGAAGGTCGCCATCACCCCGGACTTGATCCCGGAATAGAGGAAGTCACCCGGGTTCTGGAACTTCCAGAAGAGCTCGAGGTAGCCGCCGGCCGAGCTCTGGGCGATCTGCAGGACGACCGCGATGAACGAGCCGATGAACGCGACGAGCATCGCGAGCGCGAAGACGAGCGGCAGGACCATCCAGCTGGCAAGGACGCGCGTGGAGCAGAGGTAGAGCTTCGAGTCGATGCCCATCACCTCCATCGCGTCGATCTCCTCGGTGATGCGCATCGTCCCGATCTCCGCCACGTAGCCGGTCGAGACCTTCGCGGCCATCATGTAGGCGAACGCGTAGGGGACGATCTCGCGCAGGTCGGCGATCGCGGTGAACGCGCCCGCCGCCGACGGGGCGCCGACCATCCGCGCGCCGTAGGAAGCCTCGACCCCGATCACGAGGCCGAAGGCGAAGACCATCCCGATGATCAGGATCACCGAGCCCGAGATGAGGATGCTCGCCTGGCGCAGGCTCTCGCCGAAGAACTCGCGCATCCGCGGGCTGAGCGCGCCCCGGGTGACGTCCCAGCTGAACTCGGAGATGTCGCCGACCCAGTAGACCCAGGGGCTGCGGCGCAGGCGGCGCCGGATCGAGACCCGCGGCCCGGCGCTCATCCGCGCACCTCCGAGAGCAGCGGGTTGGTCGCCAGCAAGAGCTGCGTGTAGAAGTAGTTGACGAAGCCGATCGCGAGGAAGGCCATGACCACGGTCTGGTTCACGGCCCGCCCCACGCCCTCGGGACCGCCCGACGCCCGCATCCCCTTGAAGCAGGCGAAGATCGCGATCATCGCGCCGAAGATCCCGCACTTCACGAGCGAGCCCGCGAGCTCGATCGTCGACGCGTTGCTGAAGAAGGTCGAGAAGAACGGCCCCTGCGGGGCGTCGTTCTGGACGAGCACCAGGAGCGCCCCTGCGAGGCCGGCGATGATGCAGAAGATGTCGAAGAGCAGGGCCGCGGCGGTCAGGGCGAGGAGCCTTGGGACCACGAGGTACTTCACCGGGTCCACACCGAGCACCCGCAGGGCGTCGGTCTCCTCCCTCACCTGCCGGGCGCCGAGGTCGGCGCAGATCGCGGTCCCGGCCGCACCGGCAAGCACGATCGCGGTGACCATCGGCGCGAACTCCCGGATCACGATCAGCTGGTAGGCGCCGCCGAGCCGGTCGAGCGCGCCGAAGAGGCCGAAGAAGTTCGAAGCCTGCACGCCCGCCGGGCCGAACGACAGCGCGAAGGCCGTCAGCATCATCGGCAAGAAGCAGATCCGAAGGGTGAACCGGAACTGGGCGACGAACTCGGGCGCGTAGTCGAACGGGGGCGAGCACGCGCGGCGGATGGCCTGGCCGGTGAGGACGAGCATCCCGCCGAGCTCGCGGATCAGCGGGCCGTCGAGCAGCCGGCTCGCCACGCCTGGGCGCGGCGGCGATACCGGAGCCGGTGCCTTCGGTTCCGGGCGTCCCTGCGCATGGCCGCTGACGCGGGCCTGCCCACTAGCGAGTGCCGTCTCTCCTCCGCTCAAGCTGGGCCTCGGTTGGGCGGTTTGTTATCAGATCGGCACGCCTCACGGCGCAGTTCCCACCTCCCGGCAGGTGTTTGGTCAAGGCTTGCGAACCGTTTCCGGGAATCGCAACGCAGTTGGCCAATGAACCAACGCGTGGGACCACGAAGCTCGTGGCGCCGCAGGGCCGGACATGCGGTCGCGCGGCGGGCCCGTCTCCCGTCTCCCCGGCTCATCGTGCGGACGGTAGTGCCGCCTCCCCCTCGGGCGTCGCAGTAGCGCCGCCCCGCTCGATGCCGGTCGTCCGATCCACCCGGGCCACCCACGCGCGCACCTCGGGCCGGCGGCCCAGCGCCTCCTCCCCCTCCTTCGCCCCGGCGATCGCGGTGAGCTGTGAGGCGACCGCGATGTCGGCGAGCGAGAGGCGCTCGCCCACGAGCCACTCGCCGCCGGCGAGCATGGCGGCGAGCGCGTCGAGATGGCGATCGAGCTCGCGCAGGACGAGCTCGCGCGGCTTGCGGCCCACGCCCTGCGGGACCGCGCGCTTGCGCAACGCCCGCGGGACCAGGACCGGGGCGAGCGAGCGCGACCAGCGCGGGTCGGCGTGGACGGTTGCCGCGACCCAGCGCCCGACGTTCGCCGGCCACAGGAACCGCATCGTCATCTCGTAGAAGTACAGGCTCTCGTCGGCCCAGTCCTCGAGCACGTGACAGCGGGCGCGCTCCGCCGGATCGGCGGGGATCAGCGGCGGCTCGGGGTAAAGCTCCTCGAGCGCGTAGGCGATCTCGGTCGAGTCCCAGAGCCGGCGGCCGTCCAGGTCGAGCACCGGCAGGCGGCGGATCGGGCTGAGCTTCGGGACCAGGCGCACGCTGCGGGCGAGCGAGACCTCCTCGACTCGGAACGGCACGCCCTTTGCGTGCAGCAGCCGACGGACCTTCTCGCAGAAGGGCGAGACGGCGTACTGGTACAGCACGGCAGGCCGCGGCTCCCTCTCCTCGCCTAACACTTGACGTAAAGTGTAAAGTGTCAAGCGGTCGTGTCAATGCTCGCGTTCAGCCAACCGCCGCTCGGCGAGCCGGCCCACCCCGATGCCACCTACGCGTTCACCGCGCTGATGGCGGTCGCGTTCGTCGCGATGGTCGGCTGGTCGCTCTGGGTGGCCCGGCGGGAGCGGACCTGGGTTCCGATCGCGTGCCTCCTCGGCGGCGTGATCGCATTCGGCTACGAGCCCGTCCTCGACTCGGTCGCCCACATCTTCTATCCGCTGGGCAGCCCCCTGACCTTCGTCACGCTCTTCGACACGACCATCCCGGTCTTCGTCCTGCTCGCGTGGGTCTTCTGGGCCGGGGCGGGGACGTTCCTCATGTCGCGCTACTACGACCGCGAGCCCGCGGGGCGCGACGTCCTCAAGTGGTTCCTCGTCATCTGCGTGCTCGAGGCCGCGTTCGAGTACCCGGCCGTGCTCTCCGAGGCGCTCATCTACTACGGGGACCAGCCGCTCAAGATCGCCGGCTTCCCCTGGTACTGGACGTTCGCGAACACGGCGCCGGTCTTCTTCGCCGGGTACGTGCTCCACCTCGCCAAGCCGCATCTGCGGGGCGTGGGCGGGTTCGCGTTCACGGCGATGCTGCCGCCGTTCGCCTACCTCGGGATCGGCGGCGGGGCCTCGTGGCCGATCTGGCTCACGCTCAACGGGGAGGTCCCGATCGCGATCGTCTGGATCGCGGGCCTAATCACGATCGCCCTGAGCGTGGTGCTGGTCGCACTGCTCTCCCGGGCGGTCGACCGCCGCTACGTCCTCACCGTGCGAACCGAGGAGGTGACCGCGTGAGCACCGCGACCGCGCAGCGCAACGTCCCGCTGGACGCCCCGCCCGATCTCCCCCACCCGCGCGACCTCGGCCGGATCGTGCGCTATGAGGAGACCTGTCGCCGCTACGGCCCGGACCTCGTCGCGAAGCTCACCGAGTACGTCGGGGTCGGCGACGAGCTCGCCTACGAGCTCCTCTTGACGATCCGCGAGCGCGACGGGTTCGGGTGGCCGGACCTCCACCACGCGCTCGAAGACGGCCTGCCCGACGACGCCCCGGATACCGCGAAGGCGCTCTTCGAGCAAGCGGAGCAGGTGCCGGACTGGGTCGATTGGGAGCAGCTTCGCCGCGGCGCGATCGCGTTCTGGCGGCACGGCCCGATCGTGATGATGGCGCTCACGTCCAGCCTCGGCCGCGGGTTCAAGGCGTACGCCGGAATGAAGCCGACGATCTTCACCGGCAGGCTGATCGACGAGGCGCGGGTCGGCCGCCGGCTCGTCGAGACCCTCCGCTACATCGCCGCGGTCACCACGCCGGATGCGATGCGCCGCGACGGCGACGGCTGGAAGTTCACGGTGCGCCTGCGCATGCTCCACCAGTCGGTGCGCCACGGCTGCTCGCACGCCGAAGCCTGGGACTGGAAGGACTGGGGCCTCCCGGTCAACGCCACGGACAACCTGACGCCCGAGCTCGAGTTCTCCGTCGGCCTCATCGACATGCTCCGCCAGGCCGGGGTCGAGTTCGACGCGCGCGAGCGCGACGACATCGTCGCCCTCTGGCGCTACGTCGGCTACGTCCTCGGCACCCCCGAGGAGATCCTGCCGACGAGCGAGCACGACGCCCGGCGCAAGCTCGCGATCATCGACTCGCTCAACCACCCGCCGGACGACACGAACCGGATGATGCTCCACAGCCTCGTGGGGTACGCCTCGCTTCACGGCATCGGCTACGACCCGTTCCCGGACTGGGTCGCGCGGTGGCTGACCCCGGAGCGGCGCAAGGAGCTCGTCTACGGGCTCATGTACGCGTGGTCGGGCGAGGAGATCGCCGCGCAAATGGAGATCCCCCGCAACCCCTACCGGCACACGCTTCGCCTGATCAAGCCCGCGATGCGGCTCCGCGCACGCATGACCAGGCGCTCGCCGGAAGCCGACGAGCGCGCCTGTCGGCGGATGCTGGAGGAGTTCAAGGCGGTCACCGACGTCGATCGCGGCGAAGCGCCCCTCGCCGACCCGGACGAGATCGCGAACGAGATCCGCAAGCGCCGCCAGCGCCTGCGGCAGATCTTCTCCCGTGGCTGACCGCGTCGAGCACATCCCGGTGACGATCGTCGGCGCGGGGTTCGCGGGCATCGCGATGACCCGCGAGCTGCACGAGCTCGGGATCAACGAGTTCGTCGTGCTCGAGCGCAACGAGGACCTCGGAGGCACCTGGCTCGAGAACACCTACCCCGGCTGCGCCTGCGACGTGGCCTCCGTCCTCTACTCGTTCTCCTTCGCCCCCAATCCCGACTGGGGCTGGTTCTTCAGCCCCCAGAAGGAGATCCTCGCGTACCTCCGCCGCGTCGCCCGCGAGGTGGGCATGGACCGCCACGTCCGCTACGGCGTCGAGCTGCTCGAGGCACAGTGGGACGACGACGACCGCCTGTGGCGGCTCACCACGAACAAGGGCGAGCTCACCACGGACATCCTGGTCTCCGCCATGGGGATGTTCGGCGACCCGGTCATCCCCCGCCTCGAGGGGATCGAGAAGTTCGAAGGCCTTGCGTTCCACTCGCGCGACTGGCCGCACGACGTGCCGATGCGCGGCCGCCGGGTGGCCGTGATCGGCACCGGGCCGTCCGCGATCCAGTTCGTCCCGGCGATCCAGCCCGAGGTCGAGCAGATGACCGTCTTCCAGCGCACGCCACCGTGGGTTCTCCCCCGCTTCCAGCGGCAGACGCTCCGGCTCGAGCGCCTTCTCGCGCGCCGGGTGCCGCCGGTCCAGCGCCTTCAGCGCCTGATGATCTACCTGATCACCGAGACGCTCGGCCTGGTCATCTTCGTCAACAAGCGCTTCGGCGCGATGTACCACGCGGTGGCGCGCTGGCACATGCGCCGCCAGCTCCCCGACCCCGAGCTGCGCGCGCGCGTCGAGCCCGACTACGTGGTCGGCTGCAAGCGGGCGATCCTCTCCGACGATTGGTATCCGGCCCTCGCCGCGCCCAACGTCACGGTGGTGGACGGCACCGTGCGCGAGGTCCGCGAGCACAGCGTGGTCGCCGAGGACGGGACCGAGATTCCCGTCGACACGATCATCTACGGCACCGGCTTCGAGATCCCCCAGCGCGGCATCGACCGGATCTACGGCCGCGACGGGCGCACGATCGGCCAGCTCTACGACGAGCGCCCGGCGAGCTACAACGGCGTCGCGCTGGCCGGCTTCCCCAACTACTTCGGGTTCTTCGGCGCGTTCGGCAACCCGGCCAACCAGTCGGCCGTCTACATCATCGAGGCGCAGGCGCGCTACATCTCCTCCGCGATCGCGGAGCTGCGCGAGCGCGGGATCCGCAGGGCCGAGGTGCTCCCGGAGCGCCAGGAGCAGTTCGTGGCCGAGGCGGAGCGCCGCAGCCGGGACACGGTCTGGCTGAACGGCGGCTGTCGCAGCTACTACCAGACGCCCGACGGCCGCAACAACGGACTCTGGCCCAACTGGAGCTTCGTCTACAGGAAGCGGATGGCCAGGT
>ERZ777003.1468-NODE-1468-length-35081-cov-11.427168_pt1 | contig 35081 bp, 32 predicted proteins | sample MGYA00374956_ERZ777003 | MGnify/ENA primary metagenome ERZ777003 (study PRJEB29302, sample SAMN06268252) | bioreactor metagenome | isolation source: Joint BioEnergy Institute, California, USA | place: USA:Joint BioEnergy Institute, California, USA | collected... | reverse complement strand
GTCGGCGCCGATGCTCTATGCTTCCTTCGCGCATCGAAACGCCGGATCGGACCACCGCGAGTTCTTCTCAAACTGATTGTAGTAACACCGCCAGCCAAACGTGTTCAGCCAGTTGCAGGAAATCCGCCCGATCTTCCCCGGCGCGCCGGCGCCTGCGGTGGCGGCGCGCCGCGACGCCATGATCGATGCGGCCCTGCACAGCCATTTCCTGGCTGACCCGGAGTTCCAGGCCCGTTCGGACAAGACCTCCCTCGACCGCCACGGCGGCATGGTGGATTACCTGTTCGCCGTCGACGACGAGCCGCACCTGCCGGACGACGTGTTCGACCGCCTCCGCTGGGGCGGGACGTTCGTCTACATCACACGCGACCGCTCGAACCTGATCGGCCTGGCCAATCGGTTCGAGGAACGCGGGTACACCGTGCTGGAAAATGGCCGGATCATCCATGAAAAGCGGCTGGGCATGCGCTTGCCGCTGATCAGCCCGCGTCGCTACCTGTTCGCGGCGCGAAAGGTTCGGCTGATCCGCCCGCGTGAGATCACCGACCGCTTCACCTACGAGGTGCGGCTGGAGCGGAACCCGTCCAATCCATCGGAGTGGATCGTCGTGAAGGAAGTGCCGTCGCTGGAGCGCGTCTGTGCGCGGCTGGCGGCGCGGTTCCCGGGCGTGTCGGCGCCGGAGATCGAACGGCGCGCGCGCAAGTTCACTGACAAGATCTTCCCGCTGTTCCTCACGCGCGAGCGGGCGATTCTGCAGATCCTCGAACGGCATCTGCCGCCACAGTATCGCTGCCGCGTGCCGCGTGTGCTCGATTTCGAGCAGGACGGGCGGGGCTACGTGCGGCGGCTCAGCATGAACTGGCTGCGCATCGGCGGGCGGACGCTCACGCAGCTTGAGTTTGCCCGACAGGCAGCCGAACTGCTGATGGTGCTGCATGAGGTGGCAACCGTCATCCACCTGGACCTGCGGCTGGACAACTTCGTGGTGACGGAAAACGGCGTCTGTTTCGTCGACTTCGGCTCGAGCGTGCGCGTCGGGGAGAACATCGGCGCCAACCCCCTGCTCAACACGATCTTTTCAGAGCTGATGCGCACCAGCGAGATCCAGCGTATGCTCACCAAGATGAAGCAGAGCGGCAGCGTCACCTCGCACATCATCAATGCCGCGCATCACAAGGTGGACAAGGCTGTCGACCTGTTCTACCTGGCCGTGCAGATCAACCTGCCGACTGCCAATCCCGAGTTCCGCGATCTGATCCGCTTCGACCCGTCCAGCCGCGAATCGAAGGAAATCAAGCGGCTGACTGATGAAATCCTGCGACCGCAGGACCCCGCCAACCCTACCTACCGCTCGGCCCGCGACGTACTCCACGGCCTGGAAGCGATCGCCAACGGCCAAACGCATTGACGGCATGCCCTGTGGATTTCATCCAGACCGTCCCAGCCGTGTCCGATGATAGAATTGAGAGTTTGGCGGACGATTCGTTGTTCCGCTCTTTTCTCATTCACCACCAGGACCGGTCTATGCATCAGCGATTCGGATACTCACTGGATGGAACCAACTTCCGGGGATCTTTCAGCACGCGCCGGGAGGCTCGTCTGGCGGCGTTTGACACTGCCCGCCAGCAGGCCGATCCGCCGGCGGTGGTGTTTGTCGCCCGCATCCGCGGCATGGACCCGCAGGCTTCGGGGCACGCCAAGGGCGTGATCCGCGACATGCGCTGGCGGCATCGCGATGTGACGGGCGACACGACGTACCTGGACAATCTCTCCCAGGACGTTGTGCAGGACTTGGACCGCGAGCTGGAGAAGACGATTCTGGCGTGGCTGGACCGCCACAAGCTGCTGCGTCACGAGCATCGCGTCGACGCGATCAGCGAGTACCCCGTCCCGGCATCGCAGAACGCCACGATCGGCCAGGGCGTTGTGATCGAAGGCTACGGACAGGAGCGTGAAGTGCAGGAAATGGCTTAGGGGAGTGAAAGCTCCAGGATCCAACCACTAAGGTCCAAAGAAATTCCAAGTTCCAAACATCAAGCTCCAAACAGATGCCGCGCGTTGGGCCCACGCGGCCGCATCGAGGGGGGCGCGCGTTTTAGAGCTTGGAACTTGAGAGTTAAAGCTTCCTTGGAACTTGGTGGTTGGAGCTTGGACCTTCATTCCCTCCCCAGTTCGTCTTCCCCCATCTTCGTCGCCTCTCACTCTTCCTTCGCCTTCAACGCCGCCAGCGCCCTCGGTTGCGTATCGATCGGCTCGGGCTGCTTGAGCTCCTTATCACTTCGAGCGCCCAGTTCGCTGATCCTTCGGGCCGTCACGAGCACGCGGCTTTCCAGCGAACCGACAAGCTGGTTGTAGTTCGTCACGGTCGATGAGATGCTCGACCCAAGCCGATCGAAGTGCGCTGCCAGCGTGGCGATGCGGTCGTACAGCTCGCAGCCGTGCTTGCGGATCTCCTCGGCGTTGGCGGTGATCTCCTCCTGCCGCCAGCCGAACTCAATGGCCTTCAACAGCGCAATCAGCGTCGTCGGCGTCGCGACGATCACCTTGTTGCGCAGGCAATCCTCGATCAGCGAGCCGTCCTGATCGACGGCTGCGTAAAGAAACGCCTCACCCGGCAGGAACATCACGACATACTCGGGGCTGAGCTCGAACTGCGACCAGTACGCCTTCGCAGACAGCTCGCGTGCGCGGGCGCGCACCTGCTGGGCATGGCGGACCAGATGGGCGCGGCGGTTGTCCTCATCCTCAGCCGCCGATGCATCGAGGAACGCATCGAGGCTGACCTTGCAGTCGATGACGATCTGCCGGCCGCCGGGCAGATTCACAATCATGTCCGGCCGCTGGCGGCCGTCTTCGGTTTCGATCGACGCTTGTTCGTCAAAGTCACAGTGATGGCTCATGCCAGCCAGCTCCACCAGGCGGCGGAGCGTGATCTCGCCCCACTGGCCGCGCGTCTGCGGGCGCCGCAGGGCGCTGACGAGCTGATGCGTCTGGACGCTCAGCGTCCGCTGGGTCTCGGCCAGCGTGCCAAGCTGCTCGCGGAGCATGCTGTAGGACTCGACGCGGGATTTTTCGATCTCCGCGAGGCGCTGCTGGTACTGGTTGAGCATCTCACGCATCGGCTTGAGGAGCCCTTCGATCTGCTCCTTGCGCTGATCGAGGGCGCCCGTGGCTTCGGCGCTGATAGTCTCGAAACGCTGGCGGGCGAGTTGCAGGAATGCCTCGTTGTTCTTCGCAAGGGCTTCGGACGAAAGATGCGCGAAGGCTTCGCGGAGACGGGCATGGGCTTCGTCGAGGGATCGCTTCTGCTCTTCGAAACGCTTCTGAGCCGATTCGAGCTGCGCGGAGACGCGGGCACACTCCTGGCGGGCGGTGGTGATCTCGTCGCGAAGCTGCTCGCAGCGGGCGGTTTCCTCGCCGCAGCGGCGCTCGAGATCGGCGTTGCGCTGCTGAAGGACGCCGACCTGCGTGCGGAGCTCGGCCTGGCCGTCGCGATGACGGCGTTCGGCCCACAGCCATGCGATGACGCCGCCGGCGGCAGCGCCGATCACCAGGCCAAGCAGAATCCAGATTGCTGTCATTCGCCCATCCCCGGCTGGTTAGAGATCAAGCGGCCGACGCCGCCTATGGCTGGGCATGGCGAGCTCTTGCGCGTCATCGGCGGGTGCACCATGGCTACACAAGAGCTCGCCTGCCCTACTCTAACAACATCCTATCGAATGGGCTGCGGTTGTCGATGGAATTAAGCCGCTGCGGCGTTATTCCGCTGGCTCGACGGACGGTTCCGCCGAGGGTTCAGCGGACGGCTCAGCCGACGGTTCGGCCGCGGGCGCCGGCGTGGGGACGCGGGCGGCGAAACGCTCGGAGATCGTCTGCAGCGTCTGGACGGCCTGGCGATAGGCGTCGGACGCAGCGATGCGATACAGAGCGCCACGCTCGTTGTCGAGGCCGCGGACGGCGTCGCCGAGCGCCTCGACCTGCTGCTGGACGTCGGTATCGCCGCGCAGTCGGTCGGATGCGATCTGGGCGATGGCGTTGTTGGCGGCAAGAAGCGCAGCCGTCGTCGACTTCTCGACCGACTGCTCCGTCGGCGCCTCGCGGAGCTGACGGACGGCATCGCGGATGGCAGCGATGCGGACGCGGAACGCGCCGTCTTCCTTGAACCGCGGCGACTGCGCCAGGCGCAGGGCCTGGCCAAGGCCCTCGAGGCCGTCGGCGAGGCGGGCGCGATACTCGGCTTCGTTGGCCCCGGGGAGCTGATCGGACTGGCTGGCCAGTTGCGCCACCAGGATGCTCAGGTCGCGGATGCGCGTCTCGGCATCGGTGGGCAGCTCAGCCGACAGCAAATCGGCTGGCGGCGGAGGCGGCGGCGTCTGCGTAGACGTACAAGCAAGCGGCGCCGCAAGCGCGGCCATCAAAGCGGCAGTGATCAGGGGGCGTGACATCATGGGTGCGTATCCTCGTGGTTGTCCGCGGCGACAGACAGATCGTCGCCGGCGGGTTTACTTGACCTGGTTCAGCTTGATCGGCGTGCGCTCCTTGGCACTGATCTCGACAGCCGCCAGCACGCGCTGGGTCTCGAAGGCATCATCGAAGGTTGCCAGCGGGATCGTCGGCTTCTTGCCGGCCAGCTCCAGCAGCATGTCGTAAGTCTGGTTGATGAACGTATGCTCGTAGCCGATGTGGTGCCCGGCAGGCCACCAGTTGTCGGCGTAGGGATGATCGCCCGGACGGCTGACCATGATCTTCGTCCAGCCCTGCATGCGCGAGGGAGCCGTGCGATCGAACCACCACAGGTGGACCATATCCTCGAAATTGAAGCGGATCGAGCCGAGCTCGCCGTTGATCTCGATCCCATGGTTGTTCTCGTTGCCCATGGCGAAGCGGGTGGCTTCGAAGCTGGCGACGGCGCCACCCTTGAAGCGGGCGAGGAACAGCGTGGCGTCGTCGACGCTGACGCGGCCCTTCTTGCCCGTCGAGCCGGCGGCCCCACTGATGCCCGCGCCGACCTCGGCTGCGGGAATCTCGCGCTGCTTGATGAACGTCTCCTGCACGGCGCCGTCGATCTCGGTAATCTCCTCGCCGGTGATGAAGCGGGCCATGTCGATCAGGTGCGCGCCCAGGTCGCCATGCGACCCGGAACCTGCGGCGTTCTTGTCGAAGCGCCACACCAGCGGCACTTCCGGCCCGGCCCAGCCCTGCAGATACCATGCGCGGACGTGGTAGATTCGGCCGAGCTTGCCCTCACGCGCAAGCTGATACGCCAGCGCAACGGCTGGGACGCGGCGGTAGCTGTAGCCGACGAAGGCCTTGCACTTGCGGGCCTTCTTCGCGGCATCGCGCATCTCACGGGCATCGTCGAGCGTGGCAGCCAGCGGCTTTTCGCACAGGACGTGCTTGCCGGCTTCCAGAGCCGCGAGCGTCATGTCCCTGTGCTGGTTGTTGGGGGTTCCGACATCAACCAGATCGATCTGCTCATCGGTGACCGCCTGCTTCCAGTTGGTCGTGGCGTTCTGCCAGCCCCAGCGCTGCCGGAAGGCTTCGAGCTGGTCGGCCTTGCGCCCGACGACGGTGTGCATCACCGGCAGCAGCGGCACGTCATAGAACTTGCCGACCGTCATGTAGGCGTTGCTGTGAGCACGCCCCATGAACTTGTAGCCGATCATGCAGACGTTGAGATGCTTGGCGTTCATCCTTCCCTCGTCTTGACGGGTCTGGCGGTCCGACCGGCCCGGAAGTCAGGATCCCGAGATGCAGAGGCGGGCGGTGCGGCCGGCCTGTCGAATTCTCCGATAAAGGAGTGTACTGCTGTCGCCGACGACTGCAAAGCAGCCGCGGAGCATCAGACAGCGCCCGGGGGCGCACGTTTGTCGCCAGCCATCGTCCTGACACAGCCCGGCCAGCGTTGCATCCGGACGGAACCTTCGCCAGAATCCACACCCAGTGAAGTCCCGCACCCGCCAAGCCGTCAAATTCGTCCTCCGCTGGGGCATCGCCGTGGCGGGCATCTGGTACGTCCTGGCGTACATCAACCTTTCGGACCGGGTGATGGTGCTGAACCCGGACACGTCCGAGCCGCAGTACGTAAAGGTACTGGGCGAGCCGCAATCCACTGATCCGACCTTCGAAGCCATCTGGTTTGACGGATCGACGCGAATCGTCGATCGCAGCGAGGTCTGGACGCCGCCCGATCCCAGCCGAACGACCGTCACCCTCACAGAGAACGGCCGCTCGCAGGAGGTCGACCTGCTGGCAATCCAGCCGATGACGGCTGAACGCGTCGGGACGACCGCCCGCCAACTGCTGGTCGAAGATCCCGACAGCGGCGAACCGCGCATCGTTCAGCCGGATCAGCTCAAGGGCGAGTATGTCATCCATGTGCCCTATCCGCTGATCGATGTGGGCATCATGCGCCGCCTGCGCGAGGCGAACCCGCGCCTGCTGTGGCTGGCCATTGGTGTGTTTCCGGTGACATATCTGCTGACGGGCATCCGGTGGTACTACCTGCTTAAGCCGCTGGACATCCGCATGTCGATGGGCCGGTGCATGGTGCTGAACATGGTGGGCATGTTCTACAGCAGCTTTATGCTCGGCAGCACAGGTGGCGACCTGGTGAAGGCCTACTACGCCGCCAAGCAGACGCCCAACCGCACGCGTGCGGTCATGAGCGTGCTGATCGACCGGATCATCGGCTTGCTGGCGTTGCTGATGCTCGGTGGCGGGATGGCACTGGTGCAGTACCTGATGGCTGACTCGTCCAGCGAGGCGATTGCGCAGTCGTCGCTGAAGGTTGCGCTGCTGTGCGGCGCGGCGCTGGGCGGCACGGCGGTGGCGTTGGTGGCCTTTTTCAATCCGTGGATCCGCAGACACCTGGGGCTGGACTACATCCTGCGGCATCTGCCCATGCAGTCGCAGGTGCAGCGGGCGATCGAGGTAATGGCCATCTACCGCCAGAAAAAGGCCCTGGTGCTGATGACGCTGATCGGCACGCTGCCGGTGCATATCACCGTCGTGGTATCCGCCATGTTTGCGGGGATGGCGTTCGATCTGCCGCTGCCGCCGGGGTACTACTTCGTCGCGGTGCCGGTGATCGTGCTGATGGCGTCGATCCCGATCTCGCCGCAGGGCGCGGGTGTGATGGAATTTTTTGCCATCCGCCTGACGGAGCGCCACGGCGCGACGGTGGCCCAGGCGTTCATCCTGTCGATGTCGATCCGCCTGGTGCAGGTGCTGTGGAACCTGGTGGGCGGGATCTTCGTGCTGCGCGGGGGATATCAGGCGCCCAGCACCGAGGAGGCTGCCGAGCTGCAAGCCGCCACGGCTGAGCCGGCTTCGGCGTGATTCGGGGATCACTCGTCCGAATCGTCGTCGGCGGCGTTGCTGTCGGGCAGGGTGCTGGCCTGCAGCTCGCCATTGGGCCCCTTGCTAAGGGCTTCGATCTGCTTTTCGGCACTGTCCAGCACCTTGCGGCAATGTTGTATCAGAAAATTGCCCCGCTCGTAGCGCGTGAGGCTCTGCTCAAGGCCGATCTGGCCGCCCTCAATCTCGGCGAGGATCTCTTCAAGCTCCTTAAGGGCGGCTTCGAAGCTCTGCGGGATGGACTGATTCCGTTTGGCCATGTGCGACATTGTATCGCCTTGGGCGACTTTTGGATGGATGACAACTGGCCGATGTAACGAGGGTGGATTACGCTTCAGGGTGGGCATAGGTCCGGTAACCCCGCAGCGAGGCTGCATCCGCTTTCTCCATGGGGTCCACGACGATCACAGCTTCCCCGCATCCGACCGATATGCCCGCAGGCACATCGGCCGATGCGTCAAACGTCCAGCCGGACATGCGGCAGGGGCTGCTTCTGATGCTCCTGCTGGTGCTGGCGGTTCGCGTCGTGGTCTTTGCGGCTGGGGCGCTGTCGGCGCTGACAGCGACGCCGGAAGACTTCAACCCCCGTTACGCCGACGGCCGGCCGTGGGTCGCGTTTGACGTCATCCACTACGCGAAGATCGCCCGCGAAGGCTACCCGACGGAAGGCATCCCCCCGCTGATCGCATTCTTCCCCCTGCTGCCGATGACCGCGCGGGTGCTGCTGCCGGTCATGTCGGCGGAGTCGGCGCTGCTGCTGCTGTCCAACCTCGCGACCGTGGGCGGATTCGCGTTCCTGTATCTGTGGTGCAGGCAATGGGCGAATCACGCGACATCGCTGGCGGTCTGCCTGCTGCTGGCGACGTTTCCGGCTTCAGCGTTTTTCAGCGCGGGGATGACCGAGGGGCCGTTCTTCTGTACCTGCGCAGCCGCGTTGTACTGCCTGGGCCTCCGACGGCTTTGGACGGCAGCACTGATCTGCGGGCTCGCGACGGCGCTTCGGCCGACGGGCGTTGCGCTGGCGGTGGTTGTGCTGCTGTGGGCGGCGTTTGAGCTCTTCTCCAGACGCCAGGACGCGGAGCGTGATGATCGCCCCAGCGCCGGGCCGGCAATCGCCCGCTGGTTGGCAATAGGTGTGCTGAGTTTCGGGGGAATCGCGGCGTTTCAGGTCTATCTGTGGACGACCTACGGGCAGTTCGATGCATACTTCCAGGCCCAGAGCTACTGGGAGCCCGGCGGGCTGAAGACGCAGGAGGATCTGATCGTCATGCAGGAGATCGCCGCCGCGAAGGCGGCTGAGGTGCGCGATCTGTCGTACTACGTCCGCAAGGCGATAACACCGCAGGCGTGGAACCGCGGCCTGGTGCTGCTGATCGTGGGCGTGACGGTGTGCGGGTTGGTGCGCCCGACAGGCGTACCGCGTGTCCTGCTGCTGCTGCCGCTGATCATCTTCCTGATGAGCTACCTGCCGGGCTGGGGCGAACGCATCAGCTCCATCGCGCGGTTCGAGACTGGCGCCGTGCCGGTCTTCGCCGTGGCGACCCTCCTGCTGCTGCGCCTCGGGGGCCAGCGCGTGCTGGTGAGCGTCGTGGTCCTGCAACTGCTGGCACAGATTTACTACGCCTACCTGTTCACGCGTGGTGTGTGGGTCGGATAGCGCCACAGTGAGTCGACCGTTTATGGCACGGTCCACGAGCGTGTGCGCCCTGATGCGCAGCCCATTACGGCAGGCAATAGCCTGCCCTACGACTTTTTTGCGGCCTTGGCAATCTTTGTGATCTTTGTGCCTGGTGGCTCACCTCCGAGACCTCTGATCACCGACCGAGCTCACCGCCCCCAAGCCAGTAGATCATCTCATCGGACGACAGATACCCGATTGTCGATCGCAGCCGCCGGCCGTCGCTGGAAAGGATCACGAAGGCTGGAATGCTCTGGATGCGGTGTTGCATCGCGATGTCCGGCTGGGTGTCGACATCGATCTTCACAGGCACGTAACTGTCGCGCAGCGACTGTTCGACCTCCGCATCGGCCCAGGTGGTGCCCTTCATGCTCTGGCAGGGGCCGCACCAGTCGGCTGTGAAGTAGGCGAGGACGAGCTTGCCGGCCGCCGCGGCTTCGGCCTGGGCGTCGGGGAGGCTGGTGCGCCACGGGATGATTTCCTCGCCCCCACGCTTGCTGAACGCCCCAAGACCCAGGGCGAACAGGAGCAGCGCGAAGACAACCCAGGCTGTGATATTCCGACCTTCCATATGCCTAAAATGACAGGGCGGCGAGAACGCCGGCAATCGCTGGTTGTGGGGCCAATGCCACCACCTATGATCGGTTAACAGCCGTTTGGCCTTTCTTATTCCCCTGCGATGGCGATACACACGCTCGATATCCCAGTCCGCTGCCCGGGCACAGACCATGTGCGCTCGCGATGCGTCGAGTGTCTGCGCGAGCGGCTGATGCGGTCGCGCGGCCTGCGGCAGGTCGAAATCGACCTGCACCCGGACGAGCAGCGTGCCACCCTTCGGTTGGATTACGACGCCAAACTCCTGCCGCTATCGCATCTGGAAGCGCAGGTGCGGCATGCGGGCCTGTGCCTGGCGGACCATCGTGCCGAGGTGGTTATCGGTCTGGACGGGATGGTCTCGCCGCGCTCCGAGCAGCAGGTGGAAGCCGCGCTGGCGAAGCTGCCGGGCGTGATCGCCAGTGCCAGCTACGTGTCCCGGTCGCTGCGGGTGGAGTTCGACCGTCGGCAGTGCGCGATGACGGAGATCGCGCGCCGGCTGGACGAGTTGGGATTTCGGCTGCGGCCGCTGACTCCGGCTGAGCGCCGCCGGTTGATGAGCGAAAGCCATCTGCCACACGACCAGGCGGCGATCGGATCACCAGCCGAGGCGCCGCGATGGTGGCAGTGGGCCAGCCCATATCACAAGCTGGCGATGGCGGTCATCGGCGGCCTGCTGCTGCTGGGCGCGGTGATCAACAACTGGCTGGACGGCCCTGCCGCGGTGCGTGCGGTGCTGCTGATCGGCAGCTACGTGATCGCCGGCTGGTTTACAGCCATCGACACTTTCCATGTCCTGCGCCGCTTCAAGTTCGACATCGACGTGCTGATGTTCGCAGCCGCGTTCGGCGCGGCGCTGCTGGGACATTACGAAGAAGGCGCGTTCCTGCTGGTGCTGTTCGCCCTTGGCGGAGCCGGCGAAGAGCTGGCCATGGATCGCGCCCGCCGGGCGATCGAAGCCCTGGCCAAACTCGCGCCGGAGACGGCGCTTCGCCGCGAAGCCGATGGATCCGAGCGCCTGGTGCGCGTCGAAGAACTGGCGATCGGCGACGAGATCATCATCAAGCCGTTTGAGCGCGTCCCTGCCGATGCAACGGTTGTTCGCGGCGAGTCGGCTGTCGATCAGTCCCCCATCACCGGCGAGAGCGTGCCCGTGCCCAAGGCGCCGGGCGCGAGCATCTTTGCCGGAACGATCAACACCGACGGTCTGCTCGTTGCAACGGTGACGCGCCTTGCCAGCGACTCGACGCTTGCGCGCATCGTGCGGCTGGTCAACGAAGCTCAGACCACCAAGAGCCCGACGCAGGTCTTTACCGACGCTGTCGAGCGGCGATATGTGCCGTTCGTCCTGGTGGCCACGACAGCGCTGATCGTCATCCCGCCGCTGATCTGGGGCGAATGGGGAACCTGGTTCTACCGGGCGATGGCGTTTTTGACGGCGGCGTCACCGTGCGCGCTGGCGATCGGAACGCCGGCTGCCGTGTTAAGCGGAATCGCAAAGGCGGCGCGGATCGGCGTGCTTATCAAGGGCGGCGTGCATCTGGAGAACCTCGGACGCGTGAAGGTCGTGGCGTTCGACAAGACCGGCACGCTCACGCGCGGCCGGCCGATCGTGACGGATATTCACTGTGCCGATGGGCTGGATGAGGCGCAGGTACTCTCGCTGGCGGCTGCGGTCGAGCGGAGCAGTTCGCATCCGCTGGCAGCCGCGATCGTGCACGAAGCCGAGCGGCGCGGGCTGGCGCCGCTGGAAGCCGAAGAAGCCACACAGGAGCCGGGCATCGGCGTGCGCGGGCGCGTCGGGGGGCGGGTTGTCGTCGCCGGGCATGTCGAACATGTGCTGGATGGACAGGCGACGTTGCGGTCCGCCGTCGAGACGTTTGCCGCCCAGGGCAAGAGCAGTGTTGGCGTGTCGGTCGATGGGCGGGGCGTGGCGGTCATCGCGCTGGCGGACCGGCCACGCGACAACGCCGCGGCGACGATCAGCCGCCTCAAGCGCATCGGCATCAAGCGGGTCATCATGCTCACGGGCGACCGCTCGGAGGTCGCCAAAGACATCGGCCGGCAGCTTGGCGTGGATGAGATCCATGCCCAGCTCCTGCCCGAGCAAAAGCTGGACATCGTGCGCTCGCTGCGGGAGCGGTATGGCTTGATCGCCATGATCGGCGACGGTGTCAACGACGCTCCGGCGCTGGCAACGGCCGATGTCGGCATCGCGATGGGCGGCGCGGGGACGGATGTGGCGCTGGAGACAGCCGATGTCGCGCTGATGGGCGATGACCTGGCGCGGCTGCCGTCAGCCATCGGCTTGTCGCGCTTCAGCCGGCGGATCATCGCGCAGAACCTGGTGATCGCCCTCGGAACAATCGCCGTGCTCGCGCCGCTGGCGGCACTCGGCTACGCGATGCTGGGCGTGGCGGTGCTGTTCCACGAGGGGTCGACGGTGGTGGTCGTGCTCAACTCGCTGCGGCTGCTGCTGTATCGGGAACAGGCCGCAGATGAACGCGGATGACCGCCACCACGTCCTCTCCGCCTCCGCGGCGAGTCTTCAGCTCGAGGTGTTGTCCTGCCGGACATGGCCGGCGCGGTTCTCCCTGCCGGCGCGGAGGCGGGCGATGTTCGCACGATGACGCCAGATGATCATCGCCGCCACGCCCACAGCAAAGATCAGCAAGGGCAGTTGAGCCCCCAGCACATCCCATCCCCTCACCCAGCCAACCACGAGGTAGATGATCGGAAACAGGAAAGCTGACGTGATGGACGCCAGGCTGATGTAGCGCCAGATCCGGAAGACCACCAGAAACACGGCGGCTGACAGAAGGGCCGTCACTGTGAAGTAAGGGTAGATCCCGAGCGTGATTCCCGTACTTGTGGCGACCCCCTTGCCGCCGCGGAAGCCGATGAACAGGCTGTACAGATTCCCCAGCAGCGTCGCGCCCCCCACAGCCAGCCAGGCGAGGTAATTCGTCCACGCCTCCGGCTCAGTCCGCAGGAGCCACCCCGCCAGCGCCACCGGCGCCATCCCCTTGAGGACATCCAGCGTGAAAACCAGGGCGAAATACCGCCCCCCCAGCAGGCGACCGACATTGGTCGCACCGATGTTGCCGCTTCCGGCTTTGCGGACATCAATCCCCTTGAGCTTGCCGACAATCAGCCCGAACGGGATCGCGCCCACGATGTAGGCAACCGGAATCAGCGCCAGCGTCATTTGCAGCGGCGTCATGCGCTTGAGGTTGTACAACTGTTAGCTGCCGGTTGCCAGTGGTCAGCGGCCAGTTGTTGGAGTGGACCGTGGTCCGTTGTGACCCAGCCAGGACTGGCAACTGGCGACTACCACCCCAGCCGCCACTACGGCCCACGTCCCATCCCCAGTACAATCAGCCGCATGACGTCTGCCCCCAATCGTCTGGCATACCGCAGCGGAGACGCGTTCGATCCGAACGAGTATCGGATGAGTGTCGGCGAGCACCTGGAGGAGCTGCGCAAGCGGCTGATCTTTGGGCTGCTGGGGTTTGTGCCGGCGCTGGTGATCTGCCTGGTTTTCGGGCGGCAGGTGACGGCTGCGTTCTGCGCTCCGCTGATCCGGGCGCTGCAGGAAGCCGACCTCAACACGCAGATCTACTACACCGACGTCGCCGATGCGTTCATGGTCTTCCTGAAGATCAGCCTGATCTGCGCGGTCGTTCTGGCGTCACCGTGGATCGTGTATCAGCTTTGGCTGTTCGTCGCGGCTGGGTTGTATCCCCACGAACGGCGCTGGGTGACGCGCTACATACCGATGAGCATCGGCCTGCTGATCACGGGCATGGCGTTTGTCTATTTCCTGGTGCTGCCGTGGACATTGCAGTTTTTTATCGACTTCGGCGGCAACATCCCCCTGCCGCCCGCCTTTGATCCGCAAGCCACGCTGGTCGAGCAGGTCGGAACCGAGATTGCCGCCCTGAATGGCGACCCAGCCCAGCTCGATCCGGATAAGCCGATGCTCTGGTTCAACATCCCCCAGAACCGGCTGAAGATGTTTACCGGGCAGGACGTGCGGGTCCTGCCGTTCGGCCCCAGCAACCTCACGGCGCCGATGATCACGCTGCCCAACTACATCAGCCTGGTGATGGCGATGCTGGTGGTGTTCGGCTTGTGCTTCCAGTTGCCGCTGGTGGTGCTGGCAGTGGTTCGGATCGGCATCGTGCAGATCAACGCGCTGCGCTCGGCTCGGCGGTATGTCTACTTCATCATGGTGATCGTCGCGTCCGTGATCACGCCCGGTGATGTGTTCACAGCGACGATCGCGCTGATGTTCCCGCTGATCCTGCTGTACGAGTTGGGCATCTGGCTAGCCGTCATGGGAGGAAAGCGGAGGGACGCGGAGGCTGCGCCATAGCATCCAGGTCACCGCTGCTGGTCCGCTCGTCCGCCTGACCGCACAACAGTGATCTGATCGACCAGGCGATCAGCATACTGCTCCTGGGCTTGGCGAAGGTGGTCGAAGTAGCGGCGCAGGTCATGGCCGAACTTGGCGCTTTGCCGCATTCTGCGGGCCCGCACTTCTTCGACGATCGGGCTGTCTGCCTTGATCGGTTCCTGCATGGCTAGTCCTCGGTCAATTGGAGGTTATGCGGCGTCACAAGACGCGGTGTCGGGATCCGAAGGCGGAGGTTGATCGTTTCCAGATGCCGCGTCTTGCGCGCGTTGGCCAGGTGCCGACAGTTCCAGGTCAACAGGTACTCCACTCGATAATAGGCAGCGATAGCGACATGAAGCGCGTCGGCTGACGGCGGAGCAGGCATCACTCTTTCCTGCTGGTAAATCTCGGCAATCTCCAGGATTTCATCTGTCAGCCTAACAGCGGCAGAGGTCGCACCAGGTCCAGACAGTGATGCTGACCGGGGTACTCCCCTTCCATCAGCTCATCAAGGACCACCTGCGATACGAAACACTCGTAGGCATCCCGCTCGGCATCCCACCACTGCCGTGTCCTGGCGATGTCGTTGGCCAACTCCGGACGCCGATCGAAATAGTAAGACGGTACGGTGGTTTCAATGTATACGGTTGGCCTCACGGCTCGATTATATCCAGAAAAGTCACCAAGAATGCAGCCAAACCCTGTTGGACCGGCCGCCTACAACGGCCGGCGCTTGGCTATTGTCGGCGGGCGGGGGTAGCGGGGGTCGGTTTTGGCCTGCTTGGGGATCTGGACGATCACGTGATGGGTGGTGTCGGGCAGATCGACGGGATGGATCTGCGGCTGGCCGCCACCGAGCAGGCGGATGGCGCGGGCGGCTGCGGGCAATTCCTCGTGGATCTTCTGCCCCTTCATGGCCAGCATGACACCCCCCTTTCGCACCAGCGGCAGACACCACTCAGCCAGCCAGACCATTTCGCCCACCGCCCTGGCCGTGACAACATCGAACGATTCGCGCAGGTCCGACCGCCCGGCCTCTTCCGCCCGCTCATCGCGCACGAGCACGTTGGACAGCTCCAGGTCGGCTGCGCATTCCCGCAGGAATGCAGCCTTCTTCCGCGTCGACTCGATCAGGACGACCTGCACATCCCGCCGGGCGATGGCCAGCGGAATCCCCGGCACGCCACCGCCACTGCCGATGTCAGCCAGCCGATGCGCCTCGCGCGGCAGGAACGGCAGCAGTGTCAGCGTATCGCCGACATGCTGCACGCGCGCGGCTTCGCGATCGGTGATGCGCGTGAGGTTCATGCGCTGATTGGCGTCCAGCAGCCGGTCAAGATACTCATCAAGCCGACGGAGCTGATCGCCGCTCAGCGTCAGCGAGGCCCGTTGCGCCAGGTTGTTCCACAGGTCATGCATGCAATTGTGATTGTACCGTGGGTTTACGCGCCAGCGGTGTCGCGGTTATACACAAGTTCCACTGGCAATGCGCGGATGGAGCCCGTGCGCAGCCGCCGTCCGCACAACAGAAGGAGAAATCGATGGACGCCTTGCTGGGCGCGCTGATCGTTTTCACGCTTCGCATCTGCGACGTCTCGATCGGGACGATGCGTGTGATGTTCACCGTGCGCGGATCGCGCCTGCCGGCGATGACGCTCGGATTCCTGGAAGCCACCATCTGGCTGCTGGCGGTGCGGCAGATCTTCGATCATCTGGACAACTGGTGGAATATCCTCGGCTACGGCGGCGGATTTGCGATGGGCACGTTCGTGGGGATCACGATCGAGCAATGGATCGCCCCCGGCTGGGTGATCCTGCGCGTGATCAGCCGCGAGCATTCAGCCGACATCCGCCAGCGGCTGCACGACAACAACTTCGGCGTGACCAGCGTCCACGGCGAAGGCCGCAGCGGCAAGTACGACATCCTGTTTGTCGTCGCCTCGCGGCGCCGCGCCAACGTCGCGATGGAGCATATCCGCCAGGTTGATGAGGAGGCATTCGTGACCGTCAACCCCGTCACCCCCGCCCGCGGCGGCTACCTGCCACATGTCGCACCGACAGGCGTGCGGAAGTGATCGAAGATCAGATTGTTCACCGCAGAGACGCGGAGGGAACTTGACCACCGGTGCACACCGATGGACACCGGTTTGATTTTGGATTTTGGATTGCGGATTTTGGATTTGAGGTTGCGGATGAACGCCGATGAACGTCGAGCACGGGTGCATCGCCGGCGCGCTCCATCCACATCCCACACGCTTTGTGATCTTTGAGATCTCTGCGCTCTTTGCGCTACCCTATCTTCGCGATTCCTTCGCGCCCTTCGCGCCTTCGTGGCCGCCGTTTCACGACGGCCAGCCGCTACCAATCCAGCGAGCCGCGCCAGGCAGCCGACAGTTCGCGGACTTCGATGTCGTACGTCATGTTGTTGGCGCTGGTGAGCGTGAGGGCCGGCTTGTCCTGCGTGACACCGGCGTCGATCAGGACAGCGATGCCGCTGAAGCGGTCGGTGATCTCCTGCAGCGATGCTTCCTCCGTCAGCTCGACGACATAGCAGCCGCGCGGCTCGGCGAACGCAAAGTCATTGAACAGCAGACTTTGCGGAACGACGATGCCCCGGTCGCCGCCGATGCACATCTCGGCGATCGCAGCCGCCAGGCCGCCGTCGCTGATGTCGTGGCACGACAGCACCAGGCCATCCTGCAGCAGCGAGGCGACCGTGCGATGCAGCTTCGCCAGCGTCGCCAGCTCGTTGCTGGCGGGCGTGATCACCATGACGCGGCTGGCCTGCTGCTTGAAGTCCATAGTGACGCAGCGGCTGACGTCATCGACGACGCCGATGGCGCTGATCAGCAGCGTGTTGGGGATGCGGATGACCTGGCCGGTCTCCTGGTTGGTGAACTGGTTGTGCAGCGAGTCCTTGCCGCTGATGAACGGGACACCGTAAGCCAGCGCCCCGTCGCGGCAGGCTTCGCAAGCCCGCACCAGCGTGCCCATCGTGATCTCGTCATCCACGCTGGGCCAGCAGAAGTTGTCGAGGATGGCCAGCCGATCCGGATCGCCACCGACACAGACCGCGTTGCGGATGGCTTCGTCGATGCTCGCCAGCGCCATCTCGTACGGATCCTTGATGTGCGGCGCCAGCCCGCAGGAAACGACCACGCCCCGATCCGAGTTGAGCTTCGGCCGGATCACTGACGCATCGGACGGCCCCATCTGCAGCGGGCCGACCAGCGGCTTGACGACGCTGCCGCCCTGCACTTCGTGATCGTACTGGCGGATGATCCAGTGCTTGGACGCGACATTGGGGTGCGACAGCGTCTTGAGCAGCCGCTCTTTGAACGCCGCCACGGTCATCGTCGCGTGGTTGTCGCGCTCGTAAGGCCGGACCGGAGCAGGGCTTGCGCTGCTGGCCTTCACAACGGCCCGCCGTGTGGGCATGGGGATGCCCTTGTGCAGGAAATGCATCGACATCCGGCCGACCTCGTGGCCGTCGTAGTGCAGGATCAGCTCGGCATCCTTCGTGCCGAAGGTGCCGATGACGGTGGCTTCGACATCCTCGCCGCGCGCCAGCTCCAGCAGCTCCTGCACCTTGTCCTGCGGGACCGACAAGACCATGCGCTCCTGGGCCTCGCTGATCCAGATTTCGTCATAGCGGAGGCCCTGGTACTTCAGCGGGACGCGCTCCAGATGCACTTCAGCGCCGATCTTCTCGCCCATTTCGCCGACGGCACTGGACAACCCGCCGGCGCCGCAGTCGGTGATGGCGGTGAACAGCCCGCGATCGCGCGCCTGCAGGACGACGTCGGTCACCTTCTTCTCGGTGATGGCGTTGCCGATCTGCACGGCATGGGAGAACTCGTCGGCATGCGTGTCGGTCAGCTCGGCTGAGCTGAAAGTCGCGCCGTGGATGCCGTCGCGGCCGGTGCGGCCACCCATGACGACGATGGCGTCGCCCGGGCGGGCTTCCTTCTCGATCTTGTCGCGCGGGATCAGGCCCACGCAGCCGCAGAAGACCAGCGGATTGCCCAGGTAATCGTCATCGAAATAGACGGCGCCGTTGAGCGTCGGGATGCCCATGCGGTTGCCGTAGTCGCGCACGCCAGCCACGACCTGCTGGAGAATCCGCTTGGGATGGATCACGCCCTTGGGGAGCGTCTGGATCCTGGAATATGGGTTCTGGATGGACGGATTCGCGGCGTCGGGGAAGGCGACGCAGAAGACATCGGTATTGGCGATGGGCTTGGCTGCCAGGCCCGTGCCCAGCACGTCGCGGATCACGCCGCCGACGCCCGTCGCGGATCCACCATACGGCTCGATCGCGCTGGGGTGGTTGTGCGTCTCAACTTTGAAGCAGACGGCATCGACGTCGTCGAAGGCGATGACGCCGGCGTTGTCCTTGAACACCGAAAGACAAAAGCCCTCACGCGATTGCGGATTGCGGATTGCGGACTGCGGATTATCTGCTGCCTGCTGCCCGCTGCCGGCCACCTGCTGGCCCTTGCCCATCAGGGCCATCGTCGAGTCAAAAATCGTCTCCTTGATCAGATTCCCGTACGACCGCAGGAGCTTGCCGGATTCGTCGTAGACCTCGACGGCGCTCTTGAGCGTCTTGTGGACGCAGTGCTCGCTCCAGGTCTGGGCGAGCGTCTCGAGCTCGATGTCCGTCGGCTCGCGGTTCTGCTGGCGGAAGTAGGCCTGGATGGCCTTCATCTCCGCCAGCGAAAGGAACAGATGCCCCTCGCGCGAAAGTTTCTGCAATTGCTCGTCGCTCAGGTCGCGCAGAGGGACGTGATTGAGCTTGAAGACGTAGGGCCGGCCGGCTTCGAACTGCTCGGGAATGTGCGGCTCGAAGTAGACCGATTCGATCACGCCGTTGGCCAGCACGCGCTCTGCGATGTAGCGCAGGCGGTCCTGGGGAACCTTGCCTTCAATGAGATACGCCCTGCCGGTGCGGACCTCGCGGACCTTGATGCCCATGTCCGCCAGGGCCATCTCGGTTGAGGCCGCCACCGGGTCCATGACGCCGGGCTTGAGGTGGATCTCGATGCGGCTTCGGCCGTTGTCCATGGGCCGGGTCTGGCGTTCGATCAGCTCAGCCTGCTCGACGATGGGGTCCGCCAGCAGCTCGTTGGCGGCGCGGCGGAGGGCGGAGCGATCGGCATCGGTGTCGATGAGGAAGATCCGGCTGGTCGTGATCGGCCCGATGTCCAGCCCGAGTTCCTGGATCTGATGACGCAGGGCAGTACCGACAGGATCGCCGGCGGAACGCGCCCCGACCGGCTCGGACACACGGACATCGATGCGGTAGATCATGGCGCGGGATTGTAGCCGATCGGTTGCGATTGACCACGGGCGGCGAAACGGGCCATCGGATTTCTTTCCAGCCGTGGCGGCGCATACACTGGGGGAACGTTCCATGGCCAAGGCGCGCACGCAATTTCTTTGTAATTCCTGCGGCAGCGTCCATCCCAAGTGGATGGGCAAATGCCCCGACTGCGGGACGTGGGACTCCCTGCAGGAGTACAAAGCCCCCGCCGCCGACCCCCGGCGGCCCCGGACAGCCGACCTGACCGGCGCCGGCGACCTGGCCACCGCGGCTGAGCCGGTCGCCATCGGCCAGATCAGCCAGACCGACACCCCCCGCATGCCCACGGGCATCAGCGAGTTCGACCGCGTGCTGGGCGGCGGTATCGTCCCGGGCAGCGCGATTCTCGTCGGCGGAGCCCCCGGCATTGGCAAGAGCACGCTGCTGCTTCAGGTTGCGGCGATGATGGGCGGGAAGAAAAGAGACGAACAGACCAGGAGACGAAGAGACGAAGTGACGGATCCGGCGCGCGATACTTCGTCTCTTAGTCTCTCCGTCTCTTCGTCTCTCCCAGGAGGACCTGTTCTCTACGTCACCAGCGAAGAATCCGCCCGCCAGACCGCCCTGCGCGCGTCCCGTCTGGGGATCAAAGCCGACCATCTGCTGGTCCTGGCTGAGACGAACGTCGAGCGGATCATCCATCGAATCAGCCAGGTTCAGCCGGCGGTGGTGATCGTCGACTCGATCCAGATGATCTACAAGCCGGACATTCCAGCCGCCCCAGGCTCGGTCACGCAGCTTCGCGACTGCTGCATGGACCTGGTCTATCTGGCCAAGACCAGCGGCACCGCCATCCTGTTCGTCGGGCATGTCACCAAAGCCGGTACGCTCGCCGGACCGAAGATTATCGAGCACATCGTCGACACGGTCGTCTACTTCGAGGGCGACCGCTTCCATTCGCATCGCATCGTGCGCTGCGTGAAGAATCGCTTCGGCTCGACGTACGAGATCGGCCTGTTCGAGATGACCGGCACGGGGCTGAAGGAAGTGACCGAGCCGGGGAATCTGTTTCTCGAGCAGTACGGCCCCGGCCCTGACGGCAAGCCCTACGCCCCCAGCGGCAGCGTGATTACGGCAGCCATGCAGGGATCGCGCGTCCTTCTGGTGGAGGTGCAGGCGCTGACGGCGTCGAGCGTGATCGGCGCCGCTCGGCGGAAGGTCAGCGGCGTCAGCAGCGACCGCGTTGCCATGATCATCGCCGTGCTGGAAAAGCGAGCCGAAATGCGGCTGGCCGCCGACGATGTCTTCGTCAATGTGGCTGGTGGCGTGAAGGTCGCCGAGCCGACGATCGACCTGGCCATCGCGCTGGCGATCGCGTCATCTCACATGAACCGCCCCCTGCCGCCGGGGACGCTGGCGATCGGCGAGCTCGGCTTGGGCGGCGAAGTCCGCCCTGTCCCGCAGATCGAGCAGCGGCTGAAGGAAGCGGCGCGCCTCGGCATCGCACAAGCCATCATCCCCCATCTCAACGGCGGCATCCCGCAACTGAAGGGCATGGCCCTGCACGAAGTCCGCCGGCTGACGCAGGCGCTGGCGAATCTCTGATGCGGCTTTTTCACCGCAGAGGCGCCGAGGCGCAGAGATAACGCGCGGAGTTTGAGTCCGTAGGCCAGACTTCGGCACGCAATAGCGTGCCCTACCACTTCTTATCTGCGGTTCCACTCCGCGTGATTTGTCCGCGGCCTCCGCGCCTCTGTGGTAAATCAGTCCAGCACCACGCGGAGCGTCTCGCCATCGCGGTCCAGCGAGACCTTGGCTGACTTGGTGCGATCACCAGATGTGACGGTGATCTCGTAATCGCCGAGGAAGCCGCGCGTGGTGTAGCGGCCCTGGGCGTCGGTGGTGCCGTCGGCATTGGTCCACCATTCCTTCCGCACGAGGTCCAGCCAAGCCTGGCCGACCGGGCGGATTGTCCAGTCGCGCGCCCACAGCGCCCGCTGGGGACGCCAGTGCTGGCCCTCCCAGAAGCCCCACAGCACGATCCCGTTGATGGCGGGATGGCTGAAGGTCACCGTGAGGAAATCTCGCATGTAGTCGGCTTGCACCTGCGGGTCGGGGTGTTCGATATCGAGCTCGGTGATCTTGATCGGCAGGCCGAAGACAGCGAAGCGATCGTAGATCGCCAAGAGTTCCTCAGGCGAATTGAGGTTGCTCTGGAAATGCCCCTGCATGCCGATGCCGCCGATCGGCGCGCCGCCGTCGATGAGCATCTTCAGATCGTTGTACAGCACGTCGTACCGCTCAGCCGACGGCGGGCTGTTGGGCTGGCCGGCTTCGTTGAGATAGAGCACGGCATCGGGATCCGCCTGACGGGCGAGCTTGAACCATTCGACCATCACATCGCGGCCGAGGATCTCCAGCAGGTCATAGTGCGTATACGGCTCATTGACGACGTCCCAGTCAACCACCTGTCCGGCGAAGGCTGATCCGACGCTGGCGATGTGCGCCGCGGCGGCCTCGCGCAAGGCTGCGGGATCCGACGCAAGCTGCTGCAGGCGATCGGGCGAACGGCGCCAGCTCGGCCAGATCATCGTGTGCCCGCGCAGGCGGATGCCCTGCTCGCGGATCCACTTGGCACTGTCGATGGCCCACTGGCGCTGCTGCTCGTTCTCCCAAGCCGGCCATTTCATCATCCACTCGTCGACGGCTTCGTTGAACAGTTCGACGAACTTCTGACGGTAAATCTCGCTGTCGGGCTCATCGGCGGCTGTGCCGGCGATGCGACGCGGGTTGTAGACGCAACCGAAACTGAAGGCGTGCCGCTGCATGCGCACCGCCACCGCCGCGCCGCTGACCGGCTGGCCCTGTGCATCGACGACCTCGATCGCCAGATCGCCCTTGCGGTGCTTCTCGATCCGCTCAGCCGCGGCTGCGCGCCAGGGAGCATCGAGTGACTGGCCCTTGTACGCGGGCACCTGCGTCTTCGGCAGCGATTCGATGGGATAATCCTTGCCGTAATCGATCAGCCGAACGCCGCCGATCTCGACCGTCTGCCGCGCCTGCGCGACGCGCAGGGCGATCTGCGAGCCCGTCTCGGCATGGTTGTGGCGAACACGGAACGGATAGTCGAATCGCACCCACTGCCGGCTGGCGTTTGCCGGAGAGTTGACCTCCTTGTCATGCGGCGCCCCCCCCTGCTCGAGAACGAACGATACGTGCGACAGGTCGGCTTCGTCGTCTGTGCTGATGACGCGGACGTAGCCGGTCAAGAGCATGACGTGATCGCGCGGCAGCGGCTGGTCGAGCTTCTTGACCATCTGAATCCGCCAGGCGTCCTTAGAAGGCGTGTCGACGCGCACGCGGTAGACGGCCTTGAACGGATGGCCACTGACCGCGACGCGCTCCATCGCCGCGTTCGCAACGTCGGCGCCTGCGAGATAGAAGCCATCCTCGTCGGAATTGAACAGCGTGCGCCCGGGAGGCACGGGCTTCGGATCAGCGGCGACTACCGCGTGATTGAGCAGGGCGCAGATCACCAGCGTCAGCGACAGGATCCCCATCGGATTCATGATGTCTCCTCACCAAGCTGCAAGGTGCGCAAAGCGCACCTTGCATCCAGTCGAACGGAAATGACTGAACCTTTGGTCAGTGCACGGGCCGGTCCAGACGCATGCGTGGAACAATGTTGTCGTATTCTGCCTGGCTGAGCTGGCCGCCCTGCGGGATCTGACTGGTTCGGAAGTTCTCCACGTGCCCATCGGCGAACAACAGGTTCGTCGCGGTCATGCCGTAGTGACGGGCGTTGAAGTTCTCGGGCCGCTGTTGGTGGAATCCGCTACCATCGTAAATCATACCGAGCTCGGCTGGGTTGCGGAAGTCGGTGACCTTGTGAAGCTTCTTGAAGGCGCCCGCGCCCTGCGTCACGATTCGGGTGAACGGGTAGCGGGCGAAGGCATTGTCCTGGCTGGGCTGGCTAGTGGCGCTCCAGCCGTTGATGCCATACCAGGTGTCGATGCGGATGGTGTTGTTGGGGCCGGCCAGATCGTAAGAGAGCTGGCGCAGGAAGCCCGCGCCGCGGCCATCCTTCTGCGAAGTGGGCGTGTAGGTTCCGTAAGTCTCGATGCCGCTGGGGCAACGGAACACGGACGTGCCCTCGGACGTCGAGCCCTCTGTCGGCGAGCCGCTGGCGGTCTGCGATGGCGTGGGCAGATACCCCCCGACGACGAGGATGGTGGCCCAGTTCTCGCGCGTCTGCACAGCAGCGCTGGGATCGTAGTAATCGCCCGGAACGATGAAGCCCTTGTTGTCGTTGGCGTACATCGCCAGCGCGGTACCGATCTGCCGCAGGTTCGACATGCACGCGGCGACGTTGGCGCTTTCCCGCGCCCGACCGAGGGCGGGCAGGAGGATGCTGATCAGCAATGCAATGATGCCGATCACGACAAGCAACTCAACAAGTGTAAAGGCTTTACGACGTTGGGAGAGCATGTGAAACATGGAGGCCTCGCGGTTACGGGTGGTTCGACTGGTTTGATCCTGAGTAATACGCCGGCCTCAGCGGGCCGTTCGCTGCCTTGCAAAAAGTGCCAGCGCCGGGAGGACAACCATCGCCGCGGCCGCCGGCTCGGGCACCTCGGCTGAGAAGTTGTCCAGGCGGATGGCACCTGCACCGAACATGCTTCGGAAACCGGCATACAGCTCCGGTGGCGTGGCGCCGGTCAGGATGTCATTGGTTACGGTCTTGGTATCGAACGCGACTACTGCGCTGCCGGGCGTCTGGCCGTCGGTGCCGTAATCGATGAGGCTGCCGCCGATCTCGAACGTGTCAGCCGCCGTGCGCGTGATGTTCACTGTGAACAGGTACATGCGGTCGCCAATCAGATCGAAGACGGTGCTGGCATCGACGGTCGCAAGCGACTCGGAACGGTTGCGATGCTGCACGCGGATCTGGAACTGGCCGCCGGTGGCGGTGGAATCGACGCGAGCGCTGAGGAACGGTGTCGCGGGGGTGGTGAAGATGTTGCTCGTTCCACCGCCGATGCCCAACTGCAGCGTGCGGCTGTTGCCGGCGGTGACAGATGTCTTCTTGACGATCATCGAGGTTGTGAAGGTCTGGCCGATGTCCAAGCCGAACGACTCGGTCTTGTAGACGGCGGTGACGTCGTTGTCGCTGGGGCGCACGGCGCGCGAGTTGGCGACGCCGCCGCTTTCAGCCTCAATGTGTGTCTGCGATGTCGTCGTGCCGGCTGGGAGATTGAAATGCGTCGTCAGATCGCCGGGCGTATTGAAATCGATCATCGCCGCCGGCGCGGCTGCCACAGTGGCAAATGCCGCGGCAGATGCCGCGATGAGGAAGTGACGGATCTTCATGGGTTAACCTCCTTTTGCGATATGGGATGGGGCACCGGGCGCGTGGCCTTTACCCCGCTGATCTGCAGTTCCGCGCGTGGCGGCGCGGTGGATTCGCGAATGACCAGGTGTTCCGAAAGGACCAGTTGCTGGGGTGCAACCGGCTCGCTGGCGTCGATTCGCTGCAGCAGCAGTTCCATGGCCTTTTCGGCGATGGTCTGGCTGGGCAATGCCATCACCGTCAGCGGCGGGATGACGGCATCGACCGGATATGTGTCGTTGAACGTGGCGTAGCTGAGATCTTCCGGGACGCGCACGCCCCGTCGCCACAGCTCCTGCAGGGCGCGGACCGCCGTCCAGTGCTCAAAATCGAGAACCGCCGTCGGCTTGTAGGGGCCGTGCAGGATGCGATCGACGAAGGTCGAAATGGGGCCTACGAACAGCTCGTCCGGCTCGAGACCGGCATCTTTCATGAACTGCAGGTAGGCATTGGATCGAATGCCTGCCACCGGTAGCGGCGTGTTCCAGCGGCCGGGATAGTAGGTGATCCGCCGATGCCCCAGATCATACAGGTGCTGGAGGATCGTGTACGTGCCGCGGACGTCGTCGACGCTGACCTGCGTCCACTCGCTGCTCAGGTGCGTGTTGATCAGGACGGCTGGAATGTCGTAGCGCTTAAGCGTATCGAGAGCCGGCTGGGGGAGATTGCCCAGCGACAGGCAGCCGTCGAAGCGCTGATCCCCCAGGACCTGCTCGCACTGCTCCTCCTGGTCCTTCACGCGAACGAAGGTGGAGGAATAGCCGGCTTGCTCCATCAGCTCGTCGAGGTAGTCGACGATGTTCCAGTAGACGCCGCGGGGGATGGTTCCGCGATAGGGCCGGCCGTCGTAAAGGACGCCGATCATGTGCGACTTGCGGCGGGCCAGGACGCGCCCTCGCCAGCTCGGGCGATAGCCGATACTTGCGGCTGCGGAGATGACGCGCTGGCGCGTCTCAGGCAGCAGCGGGCAGTCATCGGCGCTCAGGTTGAGGGCCTTGCTGACAGTGGCTTTGGACAGGCCGCAAAGGCGTGCCACGTCGGCGATGGTGGGCCGTCGGCGAGGGGTCGGGGACTTTGGCGTGGCTGATTGCATCGGACCTGCCATGAAAACGGTACCCGATACCAGGAAACCGGTTTCATTATGCCTGACGATTGGGATTCAGGCAAGAAGAAACCGGTTTCACACGCATGGACAAAGCAGGTCCCTCGGCCCAACGGCAGAGCCCGCCTGAACACAAATCCTTAGGCTGAGGATGCTTCCGGCGCGGGCCGCTGAGGGCAGATCTCCCGCAGATAGCGGAAGGAAAAAATCCCTGTGTCGTGCTTGTCTGAAAAGACAATCTTCAGGGCATAGCCCCCCACCATCTCGGCATGGGTGGCGGTCAGCGTGCCGGTGTAGTTGCCGGGGAGGATGGTCAGGGAGGTCTTCTTCTTTTCCGGCTGGACCAGTTGATGCGGGTCGCTGCCGCTGCGGACGGTCTTGCACAGCGCACACGGGCACATCGAGCGGAGATACGTGATCGTGTAGGTGCAGGTGTGCCCGTCGGCCCACTCGATGAGCAGCCGCTCGTCTCTCTTCAGATCAATGCGGGTTGGGGTGGTTTGCAGGTCCATTGCATCCGTTCGTACACCTTAAGCTTCAAGGGCCAAGCCGAGGATCATCAATCCTCCCAGCATCAGTACCGTCAGCGAGCCGACCACAATGGCCGGAATCCCGAGGACCTTGCCCTTTCCCCGCTGAAAAAGTGAGCCGATACCCAGCCTGCGGACAACGGTCACTGCAAGGATAGCCTGCGCTATACGCAACCATCAGCCCAACCGCTCGCGGAGGCGCTCCTGGACGAGCTTGGGGTTCAGGCCCTTGGCGGAGCGCATGATCATGCCTGTGAGTGCGCCCAAGGCCTGCTGCTTGCCGGCTTTGAAGTCCTGCAGCGGCTTGGGGTTCTGGGCGATGACGGCGTCGATGGCGGCGTCGATGGCGGACGTGTCGCTGGACTGGATCAACCCTAGTTCGCCCGCCCGCTGCTCGGTGGTCACATCGTCGCCCGGCGGGGACTGCTGCAGATTCTCGAACAGCGGCAGGGCGCTGCTGGCAGCCAGCTTGTTCTGGTCGATGAGGATCGCGACGTCCGCCAGGCGCCTGGGCGTGATGGCCAGATCCGCAACATTGCCCGTCCCCTGCTTGGCAAGCTGCATCAGCACATTGATCAGCAGATTGGCAGCCCGCTTGGGATCGGCGCCAGCCGCCAGCGCCTGCTCGTAGTAATCGCCCGTTCGCCGATCGCCCGCGAGCGTCGCCGCGTCGGCGGGCGAAAGGCCAAGCTGCTGCACATATCGCGCCCGCCGCGCCGCCGGCAACTCACCCACCTGACGGCGGATCTCATCCAGCCACGCATCGCTCACTTCCACCGGCATCAGGTCCGGATCGGGGAAATAACGATAGTCGTGGGCTTCCTCCTTCTCGCGCTGCACGAATGTCGTGCCGGTCGATTCATCCCAGCCCATCGTGCACTTGCGGCCGAGATCGCCGGTCTCGATCCAGTGATGGATCTGCCGCTGGATTTCGTAATCCGTCGCTCGCTGGAGCACGCTGAAGCTGTTGAGGTTCTTGATTTCGGTGATGGCGGTCTTGTGCACCTGGCCGGAGGCGTCGGTGATGTGGACGTTGATGTTCGGCTCGAAGCGCATGTGCCCCATCTGCATCTGCGCTTCGCTGACACCCAGGAACTGCACGATCTTCTGCAGCTCCTGGCCGAAGGCGGCCACCTCCTCGCCGCTGGCCAGGTCCGGCTCGGTGACGATCTCCAGCAGCGGCGTGCCGGCGCGGTTGAGATCGACGATGCTGTAGTCGATCGGATAGCCGCCGGGGGCTTCGTGCAGAAGCTTGCCGGCGTCTTCTTCCAGATGCGCACGGCGGATGCGGACGGTCCGCGTCGAGCCGTCCTTAAGCGTCAGCTCGAACTGCCCCTCATAGCACAGCGGCAGGTCATACTGGCTGATCTGGTAGTTCTTCGGCAGGTCGGGGTAGTAGTAGCTCTTGCGGTCCCACTTGGTGTGGCGGGCGATTTTGCAGCCGAGAGCCAGGCCCACCATCATCGCATACTCGACCGCGCGGCGGTTCATCACCGGCAGCGTCCCGGGCAGCCCGAGCACGACCGGATCGACCTGCGTGTTCGGCTCGCCGCCAAACCCGTTGCGCGCACCGGTAAACATCTTGCTGTGCGTAGCGAGCTGAACATGGATCTCCATGCCGACCAGCACGCGATACGATTGGACAGTTCGCTGTGACACGTTGGTGATCACTCCCTGGAACAAGCCTCGGCTGGGGGCAGTATAGTCGCCGTTACAGCCGCCTCAACCGGCACATCCCATATCCGAAATTGCGACCCAGTCACATTTAACTTTCCAGCCGGATTCTGACTGGACGCCGATCGCCTTCAACCGAAATACTTAAAGCATACGGCATGTGTGATTACACCCGCCGCGAACGAATGTACCTGCGAAAGGAGACTTCTCATGATCACCGTTCAAGAAGGCCAATGTGGTCTGTGCGTTCACTTCGGCGAACCGCACCAGCAGCAGCCCCAACTCGTGCAGATTCGCACGACGCGCAAGGCGCCCGAAACGCTGGTTGAAGAGTGCGGCCATCCGCGCCATGCCCCGCTTCACCTGAAGGTGACGCCGAGCAGCGGCTGCGCAGGATTCGAGCCCGCCAAGCCGAACTGATCGCATCGTTCGATCATCGGCCCGCTGTGCGATCACTCGCGCAGCGGGCCTATTTTTTGCGCACGGTCGTGCGCCGGCGCGTGCGAGGCGAACCCGCCTTTGCAGACTTGCGCCGTTTCGGCGATGACCTGGCCTGCCGCTTCAGGCGGATCTCGGCTGCCTGATCGATCACCTCCCGCAGCATCGCGCCGGTTGCGCCTCCCTCAGCCGGGCGATGCGATGCCCACACATCCGCTTGCTCATCCGCGAGGATCTCCGCGAATCCTCCGAAACTCCGCACGCTGTCCGGCGCCGCCTCGGTCACATCCACCTCCCCCGCCCAGTCGTCGCGATGTTTGATCAGCAGCCAGCTTCGGCCGTCATCACCATCCCCCCGCCGGCCACGCATGCGCGTGCGCACCAGTACCCACGATCCTTTCAGCTTCACGCCCTCCAGGCGGAACTTCAGCTCACCGCGTTCAAGGGCTGCATCGACATCCTCGAATCCTGCTTCCGGCTGCCACGTGCCCGTGTCCCAGAGCATGACAATGCCGGCGCCATATCCCGAGGGAATGACACCCTCGAAGTCGCCATACTCCAGCGGGTGATCTTCTGTGCGCATGGCCAGGCGTTTGTCGGCTGGATTGAGCGACGGCCCCTTCGGCACAGCCCAGCTCAGCAGGACGCCGTCATGCTCGAGGCGGAAGTCATAGTGGAGGTGGCTGGCCAGATGCTTCTGCACACAGAAAGCGCGATGACCGGCGGCGCGTTTCCTGTCCTTGCCGCCGGTGGGTTCGGGCGATTTCGCGAAGTCGCGCTTGGCGCGGTACTGGGACAGGCGGTCGGGCATGGAAAGGACTCCACTGCCCATCCTATCGCCCCCGACCGATCTGCCAGACGCCCAGAATTCCGCCGCCACGGGCACATTGCCTTGTGCCCATGCTGAATACTTCCACTAAGCCCTCGCTCCGTCGCTTCCTGACCGGAACCTGAACGCTCTGCACCACCTTTGCCGGTCACCGCGCCGCCGAAACCTGTACAGGTCCTACAAACCGCCGCTTTTCACACCGGTTTTTCTCAAGAAGCCCCCAACGGTGTCATTCCACCGCCCGCTCAGGTCGAAGTCACTAATGGAAAACGCCCTCAGCGTGAGGGATAGCCGTATCGCCCGGCCGTATGCCGGGTCAGACCACCACTCAAAGGAGGCCGCATGGCCAGGATCACCAAACTTATCACTTTCGCAGCCGTCGGGCTGGCTGCGACGGGCTGCGTTTCGTCCAAGGAGTACAAGAAGGTCGCCCTCGAGCGCGACCAGGCGCTGGCTCAGCTCCAGCAGACGCAGTTCGAAGCTGCCGAGGCCCGCCTGGAAGCCGAGACGTACCGGCAGCAACTGGCGTTCGTCAGCGAACTGGACAGCCAGCAGATGACCGAGCTGTCCCATGCCAATGCCGAGCTCCAGTGGCAGCTCGATCAGATGAATGCCCGCTATGCCGAGGCGATCGATCTCGTGCACACCACCGGCGCAGCGCTTCCCAAGCCGATGGTCGAACAGCTCACGCAATTCGCGCAAGCCAACAGCGACCTGCTCAGCTTCGACCCCGAGCGCCGGCTGATCCGCTTCACCAGCGACCTCACCTTTGATAAGGGCTCGACCCAGCTCAACGCCAAGGGCAAAGCCGCGCTGGCCAAACTGGCCAAGATCCTCAATGACGAATCGGTCCAGCCGTACGAGCTGATGATCGCCGGCCACACCGACGATCTGCGTGTCGTCCGCAAGGCCACGCTGGAAGCCGGCCACAAGGACAACTGGTATCTGTCGGCCCATCGTGCGATCGCCGTCGGACAGGAACTGTCCAAGCACAAGATCGCCAGCCAGCGCATGGCGATGGTCGGCTATGCCGATACACGCCCGGTTGCGTCCAACACCACGGAGGAAGGCCGCCGGCAGAACCGCCGCGTCGAGATCCTGATCCTCCCGACGACGGTCAAGCAGCAGGTCGTCTCCCAGCCGACGGCCCCGCTGACGGCCAGCGTCGAGGCGGATACGACGCCCGCCTTTAACAAGTAAGCCGCACCTGACCGGCTTTGGCTGAAACCACCATTCGGGCGCCGTACCCGCGATTCACCGCGGGTGCGGTGCCCGTCAGGTTTTAATACGGTTCCCCCTCCTGAAACGATATTTCTTCTGTCGCGACGCCCGCCGAATCGCCTATCATCGACGAAGGCGGAGTCACCGGCGGACGGTCGCATTTTTGCCGCCTGATTTCCGCACCGTTGACGCTGGTTTTTCAGGCAAATACGATTGAATAAGCCGTGTTGGCAGGTTTCTGCTTATGAAATGTGACAACTGTAACAGACCGGCGACCGTTCATCTCACAGAGATCAAGGGCGGAAAGAAGCTGGAGAAACACCTCTGCCAGGAGTGCGCGGCGCAAAGTGAAGGCCTTCCGGTTAAGGGCCATACCCCCATCAACGAGCTGCTGACGAACTTCGTGCTGGCCCATTCGGGCATGACGCGCGAAGCCGGCGTCAAATGCGAGAACTGCGGCATTTCCTGGTCGGAGTTCCGCCAGACGGGCCTGTTCGGCTGCGAGTACGACTACCAGCAATTCGAGAAGGATTTGACGCCTCTGCTCCAGCGGGCACACGAGGGCGCCACGCACCATGTCGGCAAGGTGCCTACGCGGCGCGGCGGCAGCGGCGCCCCGATCAAGCGGCATGTGGACATCGCCCGTCTCCGCAAGGAACTGCAGTTGGCTGTCGACAGGGAAGATTACGAACGGGCCGCGAAGCTTCGCGACCAGATCAAGGCGGCGGAGTCCGCGTAAGGGATTGAATGATCGGATGATCGGGAGATTGAGTGGTTTGTTTTCTGTGCCGGCCAATCACTCAATCTCCCGATCATTCCATCACTCAATGTGAGAACCTATGAAGCTTTCCGACCTCACCAACCAGGCCTCCGAATGGCTGCGCGGCAGCGGCCCCCAGGGAGAGGTGGTGATCTCCTCCCGCATCCGCCTCGCGCGAAACGTCGCGGGGTATCACTTCCTGTCGCGCGCTTCGCGCCATGAGCGCCAGCAGCTCGAGCAGCGGATTCGTGACACGATCCTCGAAGTCGGCATCTCCGAAAAGACGCTCTACGTCGACATGACCCAGGCGCCGGAACTGGATCGACAGATCCTGGTCGAGCGGCACCTGATCTCCAAGCAGCACGCCAATGCCGAAGGCGCACGCGGCGTCGCGATCGGTGCGAACGAGACCGTCTCCATCATGGTCAACGAGGAGGATCACCTGCGGGTGCAGGTGTTGCGGTCGGGGTTGCAGTTGGAGGAGGCCTGGGAGCAGATCAACGAGATTGACGATCGCCTGGAAAGCCGGCTGGATTTCGCCTTCCACCCGCGTTTCGGGTACCTGACGGCCTGCCCGACGAACGTCGGCACGGGCATCCGCGTCAGCGTGATGCTGCATCTGCCGGCACTGAAGCTGACCGGCGAGATCGAAAAGGTCTTCCGCGCAGCCAAGGAGCTGCGGCTGGCCGTCCGCGGCCTGTACGGCGAAGGGACCGAAGCCACCGGCGATTTCTACCAGATCTCCAACCAGACCACGCTCGGCAAGAGCGAAGAGGAGATCATCAGCGACTTCAAGCACGTCGTCATCCCGAAAATCATCGACTACGAGCATCACGCCCGTCGGACGCTGCTCAACGACCGCACGACGGCGCTGGATGACAAGGTGCACCGCGCCATGGGCATCCTGCGATCGGCCCGACTGATCGGCAGCGACGAGGCTTTGTTCCTGCTGTCACACCTGCGGATGGGCGTGAACCTTGGCCGGGTGAAGGATGTGGACATCAAGACCGTCAACGAGCTGGTGCTGCTGACCCAGCCGGCGCACCTGCAGAAGCTGCAGGGCCGCAAGCTCGAAGGCGACCTCCGCCGCGCCGCCCGGGCGGAGTTCATCCGCCACCGCCTCGGCGCCGCCTGACCGGAAGACAGAAGGCCCACCCGCGCCCCTGCGCCTTCTGTATTCTGTCCCCTATCTTCTGTATTCTGCATTCCGCATTCGGCCTGCCGCGTTCCCATGACGATCCCCCCCACCGGTCACGATCCCGTGCTGGTCGAGGAATCCCTCGACGCGCTTAAGCTTCGCCCGGGGGCGACGGTGGTGGATTGCACGCTCGGCCGAGCCGGCCATGCCCGGCTGATCGCCGACCGCCTGGGGCCGGGCGGGCTGCTGATCGGCCTGGATGTCGATCCGCGGAACCTGGAGTACGCCCAGTCTCGGCTGGCCGACGCCCCCTGCCCCCATCGCCTGTTCCATGCGAATTTCGCGGAATTGCCCGATGTGCTGGCCGACGTCGGCCGGCTGCAGGTCGACGCGATCTTCGCCGACCTGGGGCTGAGCACCAACCAGTTGCTCGATCCCCACTATGGCCTGTCGTTCGCGGCAGATGCCCCCCTCGACATGCGCATCGACCCCCGCCTGCGCCAGACGGCAGCCGATCTGGTCAACACGATGCGCGAGAACGACCTGGCCAACGTCCTATATGAATTGGCCCAGGAGCGTTACAGCCGCCGGATCGCCAGAAAGATTGTCGAATCCCGCCGCGTCTCGCCGATCAAAACTACGGCAGCGCTGGCGGAGCTGGTCCGCCAGGCCGTTCCGTTGCGGAAAGCTGACAGGATCGATCCTGCGACCCGAACCTTTCTCGCGCTTCGCATGGTGGTGAATCGCGAGATCGAAAACACGCAGGCCCTGCTGGAGCAGGCCCCGCGTCATCTGGTCCCGGGCGGCCGCCTCGCGGTCATCAGCTTCCAGTCGACGGAAGACCGCCTCGTCAAGCAGGCATTGCGGTCGGCGGAGCAGACCGGGCTTGTGCGGCTCATCACCAAAAAGCCCCTCGCACCTTCCGATTCCGAAATCGCCCGCAACCCGAGAGCGCGCTCCGCAAAGCTGAGAGTGGCAGAGCGGTGTGACCACCGCAGTGAGCAGTAGGCAGTGGGCCGGTGAGAGTTTGCAGTTGGCGGTTGGCAGTACGATCAATCCGCAATCCGCACTCCGAAATCCGCAATCGATAGTGCCGAGCTGCGTTCCGCTGCGGGTCCCCTAGAGACGTACTCCTACCGAGGTGCGACATGACGCGCGAGACTAAGATCGGCCTGCTGGTTGGGCTGGCCTTCATCATCCTGATTGGCATCCTGCTCAGCGATCACCTGTCCGTGACCGCCGAACCGCCCCAGGCGGCACTCGCCCAGGCGGGCGAAAACGTCCGCGAGGGGATCATCACCCCCGGCACGGTTGCCACCATCCAACCGGCGGCGCCCGAGCAGATCGCACCCACCCAGCCGATCCTGACCCGCGAAGAACTGCATGCTCCGCGCACGCCCGAGACGGTCGTCAGCGTCCTGCCGGCTTCGCCCGTGCAGAACGAACCGCCGGTCTCCATCCGCTACTACAGCCAGCAGACCTCCGCGGACCAGCAGACGCCCCGGACGCAGTACCAGATCGTCACGCCCGAACAGGTTGTCGGCATCACGCCGCCGGCCAAATCCACCCCCGTCGCGCAGGTGGAGCTGCCCCGCCAACCGCCGGTGGAAGTCCCCTATGTCACGCAGCTTCCGCCGGAACTGCAGCGGCTGGCCCAGCATGAGGAGCTGGTCGTGGTCGACCGCTCCGGCCGACCCGTGGCTGACGATCGCGCCACCACGGCCAGCCACCGCGCGCCGGTGCAGGCTCGTGAGTATGTCGCCCAGCCGGGGGATACGCTGTCGAAGATGGCTGCCCGCTTCTACGGCCGCAGCACGCCCGAAACGCAGGCGACGATCGTCCGGGCCAACCCGTCGCTGAAGGACAACCCCAACCTGATCGTCGCCGGCCGGACCTACCTCATCCCGCAGGAGACGGTCACGGCCACCCCCCAGCCGGCTGCCGCCCAGCCCAAGCCCCAGCCGCACCAGGCCGAGGTCCGCACGACCAGCGATCACACGTATCTGTACACCGCCAAGCCGGGTGACAGCCTCTGGAAGATCGCCAACGAACAGCTCGGCGATCCGCGCCTGGTCAGCACGATCCAGAAGATGAACCAGGACGTGCTCAAAGGCCCCAACAAGGACATCGTTTATGTCGGCATGACGCTCCGCCTGCCGGCCAAGCCGGTGGCGGTCGCCAACTGAACCACCATCCCATCGCGGCGGCGTGCCGGCCACAACCCGGCACGCCGTCGCACCTGCCGCAGCCGCCTTCCGCAAGCCAACATCGCCATGGTCAAGATCATCCTGCTTTTGGTCAGCTCACTGGTCGTCGCCGGCACGCTCATGCAGCTCCGCCAGCAGGGACGCGATCTGGCGTACGAAAACAACCGCCTGCACGCCCACATCCGCGACCAGCAAGCCCGCCTCTGGAACCACCAGCTCCGCATCGCTGCCTTCACCGCCCCCCCCGCCATCATGCAGACCGTCGGCCAGCATGACCTGGAACTCGTCCCCGCGATCCCCGCGAGCGGGCGGTAGGTTCCGGCAGGCAGCAGGCAGCGGGCGGCAGGTCAGTCTGCAGTCTGCGGTCTGCAGTCAGCAGTGAGGGGCCGAAGCTCCAAATCTCAAGCTCTCAGATCCCAGTCCGTAGGGCAGGCTATTGCCTGCCAGAACCATTCGCG